>Ga0206969_1031_pt1 | contig 40125 bp, 35 predicted proteins | sample Alteio_BWOrgHeat_87_FD_153256 | JGI IMG/M metagenome (GOLD analysis project Ga0206969, IMG submission 153256) | Enriched cells from forest soil in Barre Woods Harvard Forest LTER site, Petersham, Massachusetts, United States -... | ecosystem: Environmental > Terrestrial > Soil > Temperate forest >... | reverse complement strand
GTCATCTAAAAATATTTTGTAAGGAATTCAATACCTGTTGTAAAAAAACATCACTTTTAACCAAAACTAAACTTCTTATTTATTAACCATAAACAAACCACAACATGAAAAAATTAGTTTTTTTAATTGCCTTTTTTACGCTGGCCTGCAGTTCGGTGTTCGCGCAAATGACCAAAGAGCAGGTTATTACCGAATGGAAACGCGCCAAAGTTTACACCAAAGCTTATTTGGATGCCATGCCTGCCACCGGTTATACCTTTAAAGCTACGCCGGAGATACGCACCTTTGCCGAGCAAATGCTGCACCTGGCCGATGCCAACTATTTTTTCCTTTCTACAGTTAGCGGTAAGCCAAGCCCCCTGGGTAAGGCATCAGCAGAAAAAACCATAGCGCAAACCAAGGAAGCCACTACAAAAGCGGTTATGGAAAGCTATGATTTTTGTATTGGCGCCATTGAAAGCGTACCGGTAGCCGATATGCAGCAAATTGTAACTGCCGAGGGCCAGAAAGTGCCTAAAGCTGTATTAATAGCCAAAGCATTTGAGCATCAAACCCATCACCGCGGGCAAACAACCATATACCTGCGTTTAAAAGGGATAAAGCCGCCGAATGAAATGCTGTTTTAATACAAACAGATTATAATTATACCAGGCCCTTTCAATTAATTGAAAGGGCTTTTTCTTTTACTTGAAAATAGATCACATTTAATTTGAATTTACTAAAATTTTTAGCAAATTTGCTCTGTGAATCAAAACTCTGTTGAAGTAAAGGCCACATCGCGGGTGCTGTTTATTGATATGAACAGCTATTTTGCCCGTTGTGAGCAACAGGCTAACTATTGGCTGCGCAACCGGCCTGTAGGTGTTTGCGTGTATACCGGCAAATATGGCTGCGTGATCTCGCTTTCAACCGAGGCAAAGGCAAGGGGACTAAAAGCCGGGATGCGCTTAAACGATGCCATGGCCGTGTGCCCCGACCTGGTACCTGTAGAGAGCAACCCCGAGCGTTACCGCGAGTACCATAAAAAGATCATCCAGGTATTGCAGGGGTACTGCAAGGATGTGGTTGCCAAAAGTATAGATGAAGCCATCATTAACCTGGGGCATTACGATCATTTGGACCCGTTAACCATCGCTAAGCAAATAAAACAGGACATTTTAGATAAGGTGGGCGACTGGCTAACCTGCTCCATAGGCATTGCACCAAACGCGTTCCTGGCCAAGCTCGCATCTGTTCGTGGTAAAAAGCTTGATGGTTTGTTAATGATAACCCCGCAAAATATTGATGATATTTTACGCCCCCTTAAACTGGGCGACATGCCGGGCATAGGCGGCAACATGAGTTACCGGCTGGAGCGCGCCGGTATAAATACACCTTTAGAAATGCGCTACGCGGGGCCGGATCGCTTAAAAACAATATTTAAAGGTATTGAGGGAATTTACTGGCATTACCGCCTCAACTTTATTGAAACCAACATAGCCGCGCATGATTACCGCGGGATGCAGGCCATGCGACAGATATCGGCAGAAAAAAGGCAGTACATCAGCTATATTGAACAGTTGTTTATGACGCTTTGCCTTACGCTCGAAAAACGGATGGTGAGCCATAAATTCTATTGCAAGTCGGTAGGGTTTACGGCCATGTACGCTGACGGCACCCGGTGGGACGATGCCTTTACCATCAGTACGCCTTTCCAGGATGCCATAAGCCTGATGCAAATGATACGTGTGCGCATGGGTAAATTTGAGCAGCTAACAGGTGCCCCGCCCGTTTTAAACACCCAAATAACCAGTATGCGCGTGGCGGTAACTAATTTTGTAAATAACGGCAATATGCTGTACAGTTTGTTTGAAGATATGGAGCGTAAAGAAACCGCGTTTAAAACCATGCATGAAATTAAAGACAAGTTTGGATCGGATAAGTTGATACGTGCTATTGAAATGACCGATGGCAAAGTGATTAAGGATGTAATAGGTTTTGGCTCGGTGAAGGATTTGACAGAGCTGGATTATAAGGCGGTATAAACCCATAAAGTGATTCACAAAATAGTGAATCACTTTGAATCACATGAATCACATTTTGCCTGTAAGGTGCTGTGATTCAATATTTTGCAAAAACAGAGCGAATCACCCTGAATCAGTACAAACACTTTAAGTAAAATATTTAATTATTTATAGGTGAATATTATATATAAATTATTGACTTTTTGGCTAAATGGGGTGAATCATTTTTTATGAATCACTTTAAACTTATTTCAGGACGAGACAGGGCGGGACAAATCGCTCAAATCCGAAATCGACCCCAATAACTAGCCGGACGAATTCCGAAATCATCCTACCAATTTATCGCCCAAAAACCCTACTTTTGCGCCTGAATGAAGCACATACGCAATTTTTGTATCATAGCGCATATTGACCACGGTAAAAGCACCCTTGCCGACAGGTTATTAGAATATACCCATACCATTACCCAACGCGAAAGCCAGGCGCAATTGCTTGACGATATGGACCTGGAACGCGAGCGCGGTATCACTATAAAAAGCCATGCCATACAAATGGATTATGAACTGGATGGCCAGAAATATATACTGAACCTGATAGATACGCCCGGCCACGTTGATTTTTCGTACGAGGTTTCCCGCTCTATAGCAGCCTGTGAGGGCGCTTTGCTGATCGTAGACGCGGCGCAGGGTATACAGGCACAAACTATATCGAACCTCTATTTAGCGTTGGAGAATGACCTGGAAATTATCCCGGTTTTAAATAAAATGGACCTGCCCGGCGCCATGCCCGAGGAAGTAAAGGATCAGATTGTTGAACTGCTTGGCTGCAAACGCGAAGAAATATTGGCTGCATCGGGCAAAACCGGGCAGGGTGTGCATGATATATTAAGGGCCATTGTTGAGCGCGTTCCACCTCCTGTCGGCGACCCTGACGCGCCATTGCAGGCATTGATATTCGATTCGGTTTTTAACTCATTTCGTGGTATTGTGGCGTATTTTAAGGTGGTGAACGGCGAAATACGCAAAGGCGACCGGGTAAAATTTTTCGCGACCGAAAAACAATATATAGCCGACGAAGTTGGCACCCTAAAGCTAAAACAATCGCCCAGGGATGTTATTAAAACCGGGGATGTTGGCTACATTATTTCGGGCATAAAAGAAGCGCGCGAGGTAAAAGTAGGTGATACCATTACCCGTGTTGACCGCCCGTGCGAAACCGGCATACAAGGTTTTGAAGAAGTTAAGCCCATGGTATTTGCAGGTATTTACCCGGTTGATACCGAGGATTATGAAGAGCTGCGCGAGTCAATGGCAAAATTGCAACTGAACGATGCTTCGCTGGTATTTGAACCCGAATCATCAGCCGCGTTGGGTTTTGGTTTCCGTTGCGGGTTTTTGGGGATGCTGCACATGGAAATTATCCAGGAGCGTTTGGAACGCGAGTTTGATATGACGGTTATTACTACTGTCCCCAACGTATCATACCTCGCCTATACCACTAAAGAGGTAGAAATTACGGTAAATAATCCGTCCGATCTGCCCGACCCGAGTAAACTAAACCGGGTAGAGGAGCCGTATATTAAAGCCACTATTATCACTAAGGCCGAGTTTGTTGGGCCGGTAATGTCGCTTTGCATACAGAAAAGAGGATTTATAAAAAATCAGTCGTACCTTACATCTGATCGTGTGGAGCTGGTATTTGAAATGCCGATGGGCGAGATCGTGTTTGATTTTTATGATAAGCTGAAAACCATATCCAAAGGCTACGCCTCGTTCGATTATCACCAGATAGGCTATCGCCAGAGCGATTTGGTACGTTTGGATATATTGCTGAATGCCGAACCCGTTGACGCATTATCTTCACTGATATTCAGGGGTAATTCGTACGATTTCGGTAAAAAAATATGCGAAAAGCTAAAAGAGCTGTTACCGCGCCAGCAATTTGAAATTATTATACAGGCATCCATAGGCGCCAAGATCATTGCACGCGAAACGGTAAAGGCCCTGCGTAAGGATGTTACCGCTAAATGTTACGGCGGCGATATATCGCGTAAGCGTAAACTGTTGGAAAAACAGAAAAAAGGTAAAAAGCGTATGCGCCAGGTGGGTAATGTGGAGATACCACAAAGCGCGTTTATGGCGGTTTTGAAGTTGGACTAGAGTTTTCTTTGTTCGTCATTGCGAGGAACGAAGCAATCTCTACATATGCTAATCAAAATAGAAAATTATTTCAATTGGCGAAAGTCATATTTATAAATTTGCGTACAATGCCTGTCTCATTAGAGATTGCTTCGTTCCTCGCAATGACGCTTTAATAATAAGAATGCAATTACTCGACGGAAAATACGTATCAGAAAAACTCAAGGTTGAAATAGCCGGGGAAGCTGCTAAGATTTTAGCGGAAACTGGCCGTAAACCGCATTTAGTGGCTGTACTGGTTGGGCATGATGGCGGCAGCGAAACCTATGTGGCCAGCAAGATAAAAAACTGCGAAAACGTGGGCTTTAAATCAAGCCTGGTGCGCTATGAGGATACCGTTACAGAAGATGAGCTATTAAATAAAGTAGAAGAATTAAACGCCGACACGGATATTGACGGTATTATTGTTCAACTGCCCCTACCCAAACATATCGACCCTGAAAAAGTAACAGAACGCATTGATTACCGCAAGGATGTTGACGGCTTCCACCCCGTTAATTTAGGGCGTATGCAGCGTAATTTACCTTCGTTTATTCCCGCTACGCCTTATGGCATTACGTTGATGCTAAAAGAATACTGTATTGAAACACAGGGCAAACATTGTGTAGTGGTGGGCCGCAGCAATATTGTAGGTTCGCCCATGAGCATATTAATGGCACGTAATGCCTATCCGGGCAACTGTACGGTCACCATTTGCCATAGCCGTACTCCCGACATCAAAAGCTTTACCCTGCAGGCTGATATACTTATAGTGGCCATAGGCAAAAAAAACTTTATAACTGCCGATATGGTAAAGGATGGCGTTGTGGTAATTGATGTAGGGATGAACAGGGAAACTTCAACCCTAACCAAATCGGGCTTTAAATTATACGGCGACGTAGATTTTGATAACGTGGCCCCTAAAGCCTCGTGGATAACCCCCGTACCCGGCGGCGTAGGTTTAATGACGATAATTGGTTTGCTAAAAAACACTTTATCGTCTGCTAAAAAAGAAGTGTATAAATAATTCCCCTTGTCATTCTGAGCGTAGCGAAGAATCTTATAAACAAGATAGGTGTACACGCTACTAGTCGCTCATACAAGATTCTTCGCTACGCTCAGAATGACAAATCGCTGTTATTTAAACGCCTGCTTCAATTTCTCCATAAAACTGGTAATACCTATATATACCCCGTCTTCCCGTATCTCAACAGGGTAAGTATCCACATAATCATTTTGGCCGGGATCGCCCTGGCCTGTACGAATATCGAAGGAATATCGGTGAAACGGGCAAATGAGTTTTCCGTTCCTGCACCAGCCGCCGCTTAGGTCGGCACCGGCATGGGGGCAGGTTGATGAAAGCGCGAACAGCTCCCCCTCATACCCAACCAGGCAAATGCCTTTGCCGTTTACTTTTACCTTTTTTATAAATGGATGTTTGGTATATTGAAAATCAGGTATTTTATACCAGTGCATAACAATCAAAAATCGATCTTCAAATTCATTACGGTGGGGTCCTTTATGGCGTCGTCCATATTGGTTACCAGGGTAACCCTTTTTCTGTCGGCTGATACAATGGCTTTGGGGTTATTCACCTTTTTTACCGGTTTCGCGAAATTTAATATCACTTTATAAGGCATATCTATCAGCATAGCTTTGGCCATAACCAGGGTCGACTGTGTTTTCTTCAAAAAAGCGTTAAACTTCGCCTTATCAATTACCCGGTAAAATTTATGCGGGGTAACCTCATACGAATAATAATCCTGCCCTGCAACCAGTTGCTGCGCGTCGAACCCGCGGGCCTGCTGGTTATTTTTTGTAACGGCATCTAATTGGCTGTTCATTGATATTTTCGAGAGATGCTGCAGGTAGTATTGCAGGTCAGCAGCATTTTTTGACTGGTGGCTGATGCTCATTTTCATGATGCTTTTCTTCAGGTCCATTTTTATCGACAAGCTGCTGCCTTTAGCCATATTGACTTCTTCTTTGGTTAGCTTTTTCACTGTACTATCCGGTAATGCCGCAAAAAAGTTCAGGGTAGTATCTTTTACCAGGTTAAACTGGGGGGTTTCCTTAACTGAGTCCGACATCAGGTTTTTAAACACCGATATTGCCCGGCCCATATCAAACCCATACACCACGTTACATGACCCATCCAGCTTAAAATCATAATGCTCCTCAATATCCACGCAGGAAGTGAAGCAGAGCATTATTAATAAGATGACCGGTATGCAAAGTTTCTTCATTAATCAAATATAGTTAATTGAGGTTAAAGGTAAAAGGCGAAATTGAGGTGAAAGGTAAAAGGCGAAAGGTAAAAGGTTTTTAATCGTCGTTATCAAAATCCACGCAGCTTATACCTTTGCTAAGTATTTTTTCAAATTTATTGGTCTTCCTATTTGCCCGCCAAGCTTTTAATACTGATGAAAACTTTTCTTTATTAGCGTTTTTTACTGTGGCTATAATTTCTGAATCAGATTTGTTGTTTATCATACATCCTTCCAGCATGACAAGGGTTTTCTTTATGTCAATCATTCCTAAATTTAAAGTATCAAGCAGCTTATAATATATTGTGCCCCTACTGTTCGGATTGATTATTTTTTCCAACAAAATATAAGTGCATTTACCGTTGGTTATCCTATTTAAGGTATAACCTGTATTTGTAGGTTCCATAACTAACCCTCCGATATCTGTAAAACTCTTAAAGAAAGGAAGTTCTTGCGGTTTTTTATACACTTTGCCTATAAGAACTGGTCTAATAGTTTGAGCAGATATCGATATGATTAAAACATTTGCAACGAAAATTAAGATAATGCTTTTCATATTGCTAATTTAAATGATTAATGTTGAATTTTAATAAATCTCCCCAATCACCTTTTACCTTTCACCCCAAAACCTTACCTTTTACCTTTCGCCTTTTACCTTTAACCTTTCCATTCAAAACCTTACCTTTGCCCCCTATTATGGCACACCAGGTTCCGGAAGATGGCACATTGCTTCCTTTAATGGAAGAGTTTTATACGATACAGGGGGAAGGATATCATACCGGTAAAGCGGCTTATTTTATCCGCCTGGGCGGATGTGACGTGGGCTGCCACTGGTGCGATGTGAAAGAAAGCTGGGACGCCGAACTGCACCCCCTTACCGCCGCCGACCACATTGTTGAAAATGCCGGCCTCCACCCTGCCAAAGCCGTTGTGGTAACCGGCGGCGAACCATTGATCTATAACCTCGATTACTTAACCGCGCAGCTACAACAAAAAGGCATCAAAACTTTTATTGAAACATCGGGGGCCTACCCCCTTTCGGGCCATTGGGACTGGATTTGCTTGTCGCCGAAAAAATTCAAGGCGCCTATGGCGCATGTAGCCGAACGTGCCGATGAACTTAAAGTGATCATATTTAACAAATCTGATTTCGGGTTTGCCGAGGAAAATTCCCGGCTCGTTTCTGCGGATTGCAAACTCTATTTACAGCCCGAATGGTCACGATCAAAGGAAATGACCCCGCTTATTGTTGAATATGTGATGAATAATCCCAAGTGGGAAATATCATTGCAAACCCATAAATATTTAAATATTCCCTAATAGTTGTAACTTCGGATACAAACTGTTGTTAACAAGAGGATGAAAAATACAGTTCTCCTATTTCTATTGTTTTTTTTACCTGCTTTTGTGTTCGCCCAACAGCAATACAGCACCACAAACAAAGAGGCTATAAAGAATTTTGCTTTAGCAAATGAAAGCATAGACAACCACGAGTATAACCTGGCTATTCAGCAATTACAAAAAGCAATAGAGGCCGATGGTAATTTTATAGAGGCACACGCCCAGTTAGGCGATATTATGCACCTCACGCGCGACAATAAAGGGTCGATCAGTGAATTCAAAAAGGTTATCGCTCTTAATCCCGATTTTAGCCGTGCCGTGTATTTAAAATTAGGGGATATAGAAATATCAGACGCGCAATACGCCGATGCCCTTAAACAATTACAAAAATATTTAACCTATGCGGGCATAACGGAGCAAAACAGGTTCTTTGCGCAAAAACTCATCAGGGACTGCCTGTTCAGTATAGACGCTCTGCAGCACCCGGTAGCGTTTAAACCCGTTAACATGGGGCCTAACATTAATACAGCCGCCGATGAATACTCGCCCGTATCAACCGCTGACGATAAGACCATCATATTTACGCGGCAGATCGACCAGAATGAAGATTTTTACCAAAGCAGCAATGTAAATAACGAATGGCAAAAGGCTACTTATTTAAGCGATAAGATAAATACGCCAAATTATAATGAGGGTTCAGAATCCGTATCGCAGGATGGTAAATTCCTTTTCTTTACCGGCTGTAATCGCCCGGATGGCCGGGGCAGGTGTGATATTTATGTCGCGCAAAAAAAGGGGGACGATTGGGGCAAGCCTTTTGATTTGAGTCCGCCAATCAATACTGCCGGCTGGGAGTCGCAGCCTTCCATAAGCGCCGATGGGCGTACGCTTTACTTTGTAAGCAACCGCAAAGGCGGATATGGTGGTTATGACATATGGAAATCGACCCTCACGCCAAAAGGCTGGGGTGAGCCCGAAAACCTGGGGCCCAATATTAATACGTCGTTCAATGAGCAATCGCCGTTTATTCACCCTGACGACAGTACGTTGTATTTTTGCTCAAATGGCTGGCCGGGAATGGGCGGGCAGGACCTGTTTGTTAGTCGTTTAGGCAAGGATGGCCAATGGCAAAAACCCCAAAACCTGGGCTATCCTATAAATACTAATGGCGACGAAAGTGGCCTTAGCCTAACTGCCAATGGCAGCTATGCCTTTTTTTCATCAAATAAATTAGAGGGGTATGGCGGGTTTGATATTTACACTTTTGAAATGCCGCCAAACTTAAGGCCGCGTATAGTAACCTACGTAAAAGGGTTTGTAAGCGATGCTAAAACCAAACAACCTTTAGAGGCCGCCGTAGAAATACTGGCTCTTGACAACAATAAACCGGTTTACCAGGATTACAGCTCGTTTGAGAAAGGCGATTTTTTAGCTACCCTAGCATCGGGTAAAAATTATGGTTTAAATATTTCTAAACCGGGCTACCTTTTTTATTCTGAAAATTTCTCGTTGGTGGGCCACCAATCCAAAAATCCGTTTAATATCACTGTTTTTTTGGAACCTATTGAAGTTGGGAATAAAGTGATACTGAAAAATATATTTTTTGACACCAATCAGTTTGAACTGAAACCCGAATCAATAGCTGAACTGCAAAAGATGCTCGAGTTTTTAGCGCTGAACCCTACTGTCCACATGGAAGTGTCGGGCCATACGGATAACGTAGGCAATGATGAACTTAACCAAAAGCTGTCAGAGAATCGGGCAAAATCTGTTTATGATTATTTGGTAAACCATAAGGTTGACCCGGCCAGGCTGGTGTATAAAGGTTATGGCAAAACCCAACCCATAGCCCCTAACCTTACAGACGAGGACAGAAGCAAAAATCGCCGGACAGAATTTATGATAACAGCTAAGTGAGGTGAAGGTTTAAAGGTCACCCGTTGCGAAAAGAAGGAATAAAAAAACGGGGAAAACTGGCTTGTTTTATGGATCCCCGTTTTTTTCATTGTGACAGGTGGAGGTTGGTTGATTAACTTGTACACCCTATTGATAAATTGTACAACCTAAATACTCCAAAAAGAAAAAACGGGGGGGGGTATAAATAATTTTTTTTTATTTTCTGTTTTGAACTGATGATTATCTTATAAAATAGGGACTATAACTCATTGAGCAATTCTCTTGCGTCCCGCAGTTCGATCTTACCTTCCTGGTGCAGCTTAATTTGTTCTAAAGATCGTTTCAGTCTTTTGTAAATACGTAATTCGGCTTTGTTTAATGGGCGCGGCGCATTCGTAGGTTTAGCTTCTACATTATAGCTTAAACCCAAAGCATCCAAAACGGCTTTAACAGCCTTTTCAGATTTTTTGTTGTCGATATTTACAGTTAGCGTGGTCATATATCAAAATTACAAAATATCTTTTAGATAGGTCAAACCAACCCTGTAAAATTTTAATTGCCCAATTCCGATAAAAACTTTATCCGCATCAGTTGTACTTCCTCGCGGGTATAGTCGTCGCTTCCCAGCTCAACCAGCGCGTCGTCTATCGAATCAATTTCCGCAGTTCGGAAATAATCAAACACTTCCTCTTGCTTATCCTCGTCTATAACCTCATCAATATAATAGTTAAGGTTCAGTTTAGTGCCCGAGTTTACGATGGTTTCTACTTCTTTTAAAACTTCTTCGTAGGTGAGGCCTTTTGAAGCGGCAATATCATCCAGGTTAAGGTGGCGGTCAATATTTTGAATAATGAAAACCTTAAGCGCCGATTTATTGGCCGCGCTCTTGATCACCATATCCAGAGGGCGTTCAATATCATTATCTTCTACATATTTTTTTATCAGGTCGATAAACGGCGCGCCAAATTTCATGGCTTTACCCGTACCAACGCCTGATATTTGTTTCAGTTCGTCCTGCGTAATGGGATAATGCGTACACATTTCCTCTAACGATGGGTCCTGGAACAATACAAACGGTGGCAGATTTTTTTGTTTGGCCATTTTTTTGCGCAGGTCCTTCAACATTTGCAGCAGTTCGTTATCCAACGCGCTGCCGCCCTGTTTCGGGCCTTCTTCTGAATCATCGTCATCAGCAGGCTCAATAGCACGGTTCAATACAAAACGTATGCTATGAGGGTTGTCTAAAAACGAATTGCCCAGCTTGGTTAAACGCAGTAAACCATACTGGTCAATATCTTTCGAAAGATAGTTGTTTAGCAAAGCCTGCCGTAACAGCGAGTTCCATAAATTTTCGCCATCATTTTTCCCCGAACCAAAAAGCGGAAGTAAATGATGTTCGTAATTATGAACCTGCTGGTTATCAACCCCCATTAAAATATTAATGATGTGCGTATCGTCAAACTTCTCACCAATTTGTTTGATCAAACTCAGTGATTTATGCAGCTGTTCTTCTGCATCAAAATGTTGTTTAGACGCACAACAGTTATCGCACATATTGTTGCAGCCTGCCTCGTTAAAGTTTTCTCCAAAATAATGCAGCAACTGCTTGCGGCGGCATACGGATGATTCGGCGTAATCAATAACTTCTTTTAATATCTGGGTGCCAATTTCTCGTTCAGAGACCGGCTTGTCCTTCATAAACTTTTGCAGCTTGTCAATATCCTTCTGCGAATAAAAAGCTACGCATACACCTTCGCCCCCATCACGGCCTGAACGGCCTGTTTCCTGGTAATAACCTTCCATGCTCTTAGGCATATCATGGTGAATAACATAACGCACATCGGGTTTATCTATCCCCATGCCGAAGGCTATGGTGGCAACTATTACGTCAACATCTTCCATCAGGAATTTATCCTGGGTATCGGCCCTCACTTTGGGGTCTAAACCCGCGTGATACGGCAATGCCTTAATACCATTCAGCGAAAGCGCCTCGGCTACTTCTTCCACCTTTTTACGGCTCAAACAATATATAATGCCCGATTTACCCTGGTTTTGTTTAACATATTTCACGATCTCCTTAATTACATTACGCTTGGCGCGGACCTCGTAAAAAAGATTTGACCGGTTAAATGATGATTTGTAAATGGTAGCGTTATTCATCTGCAGGTTTTTTTGTATATCCTGCTGAACTTTTGGCGTTGCCGTAGCGGTTAAAGCTATAATGGGTATATCATCGCCTATATTGCTTATAACCTGGCGTATTTTACGGTATTCGGGGCGAAAATCATGGCCCCACTCTGATATACAATGCGCCTCATCAACCGCTACAAACGAAACCTGGTTAAGGCGTAAAAAATCAACATTTTCCTGTTTGGTCAATGATTCGGGCGCAACATACAATAGTTTGGTTTTGCCCCCTAACACATCTTCTTTAACCCTTATAATATCTGCTTTTGTGAGCGACGAATTTAAAAAATGCGCAATGCTGTCTGACCCTCCGAAAGCTCTTAGCTGGTCTACCTGGTTTTTCATCAGGGCGATAAGGGGGGAAATTACAATAGCGGTACCCTCGCTCATTAACGCGGGTAACTGGTAACACATGGATTTACCCCCACCTGTAGGCATAATAACAAACGTATCGTTACCTGCCAGGATGTTGGTAATTATCGCTTCCTGTTCTCCCTTAAAATTATCGAACCCAAAAAAATTCTGGAGGTTATCAAAAAGCGACTTCTTAGTTTCTATCATTATTATACGTGATCTTGATTATTTAAAAGTTTAAAGTAACAAAAATTTATGAATAAACGATAGATTTACTTTTAAATTTTATACTCAAATGATTATTCAGTGAACCGCCACCTGTGTCAGCTAAAAAAACAAGCGGTATGTAACACCTTTACCACCATTTAAAAACAATTTAACGGATGGAAAACAATTTGTTTATTTATTCATTTAAAAGCAGCAGGGGATTTGAACTTTTAATTATTTAGTTTTATTTAATGGTTATTTAACAGATAAATACTCACATTTGCCCCGCATAAATGCCAAACTAATTGCATCAACCCACATGAATAAAAATTATTATGCGATAATAATGGCAGGCGGCATCGGAAGCCGCTTCTGGCCCATTAGCAGAACATCACACCCAAAACAATTTATAGATATACTGGGAACCGGGAAAACATTAATACAAAATACATACGATCGTTTTTTAAAGGTATGCCCCAAAGAAAATATTTACATAGTTACGAATGAGAATTACACCGGCCTGGTAAAAAAGCAATTGCCGGATATGGCTGATAACCAAATATTGACAGAACCTGTAATGCGCAATACTGCGCCCTGTGTGGCGTATGGTTGTTTTAAAATAGAAAAGATCAACCCGAATGCCGCCATAGTGGTAGCCCCGTCTGATCACCTGATATTGGATGAAGCTGCCTTTGTAAGCGCTATTGAAAAATCACTGCAAACAGCTGCTGAAAACAATTGCCTCATAACCCTGGGCATTAAGCCATCAAGGCCCGATACAGGTTATGGCTACATACAGTTTACCGAAAAAGCCATCAATCATGATTTTTTTAAGGTGAAAACCTTTACCGAAAAACCAACGCTGGAAATTGCCAAAACCTTTATTCAAAGCGGCGATTTTTTATGGAACGCGGGCATATTTGTATGGTCGGCAAAAGCTATTGTTAAAGCGTTTAGCCAGTACCTGCCCGAAATGAATGATATTTTTGCCGAAGCCCGCCCCTATTATAATACCGATAACGAAAAAACACACGTTAACCAGGCTTACCTGCAATGCACCAATATATCTATCGATTATGGTATTATGGAAAAGGCCGATAACGTATATGTGCTGCCTTCTGAATTCGGATGGTCTGACCTGGGCACCTGGGCATCTATATATGAGCTGGCTGATAAGGATTATGTGGGCAACGCGGTGATACCTGCTGATAAGGTGATCATGTACGATTCATCTAACTGCATGGTTAATGTACCTAACGAAAAACTGGTTATTTTACAGGGATTGCACGATTATATTGTAGTAGAATCAAATAATACGCTCCTCATTTGCCCCCGCGACCAGGAACAACATATTAAAAAAGTAGTAGCTGATGTGAAGCAGCAGTTTGGTGCGAAGTATATTTAACCCCCCGGCCCCCTGAAGGGGGAGTAATATCCGGGTTAGAATTTATTGTTCAAGAAGTTATAAATATTTAATTTCTTTTCTAACTTTAATATCAACTAACTTAATATTTAACCACCTCTTGTTCCCCTCCAGGGGGTTAGGGGGCTAACCTTACAATTATGAACCCTTCATTAATTAACTGGCCGGCGGTTGTTGTTGCTGCCTTATCGGCCTTTATGGTTGGTGGCTTATGGTATTCACCTGTTATGTTTGGCAAAGCCTGGCTTACAGACAGCAACCTGACCAAAGAACACATTAAAGCCAATGCCAACAACGCCAAAATATTTGGTTTTACCGCCTTGTTTGCGCTTATTAGTTCGGCTAATTTAGCTGCTTTCCTGGCTACCCCTGCCACAACAGCTTCATGGGGGGCCGAAGCAGGTTTTTTGGCCGGGATATGGACGTTTGCGGCCATTGCTACCCATAGCTTGTTCGAGTTAAAAAACTGGCGCTATATTTTTGTTAATGGTGGTTACAGTGTGGTTTCGCTTACGCTGATGGGTGCTATATTGGGGGCCTGGAGGTAAGCTCCCCAGCCCCCTAAAGGGGGAGCTTTTGAATTGCGTATTCGCTTTTTATTTTTTCCGCAAATTGTTCATCACGATGATCAAAAAAAGCAGGATAATGCTGGTTACTCCAAAACCCAGGTTCGTGTCGGCGGGTAAGTTATGGCTGCGCATATAGGCCATAAGCCATATAAACAAGTTTAAACCCAACAGTCCAATTAATATACCCCGTATAACTTGAACAAGTATTTTCATGATGTTATTATTAAAATATCTAACCAAATTAAATTTATGCTGGCGGGCATGATATCTGAAAATGGCGATAATACTTTTAATGGTGGCTATATATTGCTATAGTATCATATAAAATATGAAAGCATATCAAAATATGTATATTTCTATATTTTTGATAGAACGCTCCCCAAATTAACCCGCTAAAAAAGGTAAGAATCAAATAAAAAAAACTATGATAACCGAGATGCAAAAATGAAAATATCAATGCAGAAACTATTACAGGCAAATAGTTATTTTCAAATAATAAAGTAAGCCTTGGCATTAAATACCCTCTGATAACCAACTCTTCGGTAAAACCAGCTGTAAGTATCGTAAAAACAACCAACCACTTATTCCTATTAAGTACTTCAGCGAAATGAGTAATCTTAGTTGTATTTTCATGAGAAATATTTAGATAAATTAAAGAAAAAACATCAACTGCATAGGTTAGAAAATATAGCGTGAGCACAGAAATCAAAAAAAAACCAGCATCGTATGAACGTTGTTCCCAAATTAGGAAACTTTTCTTTTCAATAAAAAGAGCATATAAATATAACGTAGCCAATTCACCCCAGAAAAATATTCGGGTATAGAGAAGGCGGGATAAATCGTCAACATGTGCAGATTTTAGAATTATACTAAATATTGGGAAAGATAGTAATACAAATATGACTCCTACATTTATTTGAATATTTTGGCGAGTGAACTTCATTTAATTCTAACTATAATCTTTGCCTAATAGCCTCATACAAAATAACCCCTGTTGCCACCGATACATTCAACGATGCGATCTCCCCATACATTGGTATTTTGGCCAAATGATCTGCTATGCGGATGATCTCGCTGCGCACACCATCTTCTTCCGACCCCATAATAATGGCAGTCGGGGCAGTATAATCGGGTTTGTAAATATATTCTTTTGTTTTTTCGGTACAACAAACCAGTTGCAGGCCCGATTCTTGCAAAAACTTAATGGTTTGCATAAAATTGTCATGCCGGCAAACAGGTATGTTATACAACGCCCCTGCAGATGTTTTTATAGCATCGGGGTTGATCTGGGCCGAGCCTTTAGCAGGTACCACAATGGCATGTACACCACTGCATTCGGCTGTGCGGGCAATGGCGCCCATATTGCGTACATCAGTAATAGAATCCAATACCAATATCAACGGAACTTCGCCTTTTTCAAATATTTGAGGAATAATATCTTCGATCTTCTGATAAGTAATAGGCGAAATGAACGCGATAACCCCCTGGTGATTTTTTTGGGTAATGCGGTTAAGTTTCTCTACAGGTACCTGCTGCGCTGTGATTTGGTATTCGTTCAATAATTCTTTAAGCTCGGTAAGCAAGCCGCCGCCAATGCCTCGTTGAATATATAATGATTCAATTTCTTTGCCCGAACGAATAGCTTCTATAACCGCGCGAATACCAAAAACTACCTGGTTACTTTCGCGGCTTTCCCTATTGTTATTATACATTTATAATTTAAATTAAGGGTGTAAAAATAGCCATATTAATTAACTTTATATCGGCGTACGAAAATGCTGTTTTCAGTTATAAATTTTCAATTTAATAAGCAAAATCTATTTATTAACAAGGGTTTATTCACACTGTTTTCATAGCTGAAATTTATATTTTTCAACAAAGTGATGTTAACAACAATGTGCCAAAATCTAATCGTTTTGACGGTTTCCGACTTTGTAAAAAAAAGATATCAAGGCTGAGTGAATTCGTCGTTTTTTAGTATATTTTTGGATGTATGATTTTTGATAACGATAACCAACCGGATAAGCCTAACACAAACGAAAAACGCAGTCGTATAACCAACCCTACACCTTATAGCGGGTTAGGTAAACTTCCCCCGCAGGCAACTGACCTGGAGGAAGCTGTACTGGGTGCGCTAATGCTGGAGAAGGATGCCCTTTCTTCGGTTATCGATATTTTAAAGCCCGAGGTTTTTTACCGGGATAATCATCAAAAAATATTTCGTGCCATACAGGTGCTGTTTGAAAAAACATCGCCGGTTGATATATTGACTGTTACCGCACAGCTGCGCTTGCAAGGCGAACTGGAAATGATAGGCGGCGCTTATTATATAACCGAGTTAACCAACCGGGTTGCTTCGGCAGCCAATATTGAGTTTCACTCGCGTATAATTATTCAAAAATTCATACAGCGCGAGCTGATCCGTATCTCAACTGAAGTGATCAACAGCGCCTATGAGGATACTACAGATGTACTCGACCTGTTGGATAAAGCAGAAAAGAACCTGTTCGAAATAGCGCAAAACAACCTGCGCCGCGATTCGCGCAGGATGGACGACCTGCTGCATGAAACCTTAAAAGAAATTGAGGCCCTGAAAGATAAAAAAGACGGCCTTACCGGGGTTGCTTCAGGATTTACCGATTTGGACCGCATGACTTCCGGCTGGCAAAGATCAGACCTGGTTATCATCGCGGCCCGCCCGGCAATGGGTAAAACAGCTTTTGTATTAAGCTGCGCGCGCAATGCGGCCGTTGATTTTAATAAGCCTGTAGTAGTATTCTCGCTCGAAATGTCATCTGTACAATTGGTTAACCGCTTAATATCCGGCGAAACAGAAATTGAACAGGAAAAAATACGTAAAGGCACTTTAGAGGAATGGGAATGGCAGCAAATCCACTCAAAAATAGGCAGGCTTGAACAGGCCCCGCTGATTATTGATGATACCCCCGCGCTAAGCGTATTCGAATTTCGTGCAAAATGCCGCCGTTTAAAATCGCAGCACGACATTCAACTCATCATAGTTGATTACCTGCAACTGATGCAGGGCAAAACCGATGGCAAAGGCGGCGGCAACCGTGAGCAGGAAATAGGCAGTATTTCAAGGGCGTTAAAATCTGTTGCCAAAGAGTTAAATGTGCCGGTAATTGCTTTGTCGCAGTTAAGCCGTGCGGTTGAAAACCGCCCCGGCGCTTCAAAAAGGCCAATGCTGTCTGACTTGCGTGAATCGGGTTCAATTGAACAAGATGCCGATATGGTGCTGTTCCTTTATCGCCCCGAATATTATGGTTTGGATGTTGATGAAGATAATAACCCAACACAAGGCATTGGCGAAATTATTATTGCCAAGCACCGTAATGGCGAAACAGGCAGAGTAAGGCTTAAATTTGTGGGCAAATATGTTAAGTTCACCGATCTTGACCAGGGTAGCGCCTTCCCGGCAACACCAAGCCCCTTCGCGGGACTCAACCCATCGCAAGATTTTGATAAACCAAGCAATTTTATTATCCGGCCATCGCGTATGGATGATATAGATGATGAGCAGCCGTTTTAAGCAGGTATGTGACTTATTTAGGGCAAATTTTCAGCCTTATCTTTCATATTCATCAGCGCAAGCAGTACCCGGTTTCTATCCTCCGCAATTTTGCTGATATCTTTTCCTTCCAGCATTCCGTCAATGTTTTTTGATAAAAGAACTATCAGCTCATCATTAATTTCAATTTTCCCCAGGTCGTTCAGCCAGGTTTGTATGGACGGGCCCACATGTTCTAAAAAATGCTTTATCCCACCCGGCCCACCTGAAAGATAAAGATTAAGAAATGGCCCCAGCAGTGCCCACCGTAACCCGGGACCCTGTGAAATGGCCAGGTCAACATCTTCCGGGGATGCCACACCTTGCTGCACCAGGTAAAATGCTTCCTGCCAAAGCGCCGCCTGCAAACGGTTGGCTACATGCCCTTTCATTTCTTTATTTAACCTGATGGGCTTTTTTCCAATAGCTGTATAAAACGCAAGGGTTTGCTGAATAGCCTCTTCGGATGTTGCCTTTCCGCCGCAAACCTCTACCAGCGGGATAAGATGCGGCGGGTTAAAAGGATGGCCCAACAGTATTCGTGCCGGATATTTCGCGTGCGATTGAAATTCGGACGGGGTGATACCACTTGAACTGCTAATCAGTAATACTGAAGGGTCTGTACAGGCGTCCAATCTTTTAAAAAGTTCCTGTTTAAAGGCCAATCTTTCGGGGCCATTCTCTTGTACAAACTGCACATCGCGAACTGCTTTTTCAGGATCGCTTTCAAAATGTAATAAATTTAGTGGTAACGTTGGGTCATTCGCGGCAATAGCTGCCCTGAGGCTTTTTTCCGCGCCGGGAGCAGGATCGCTGGCGGTAACTTCAAAACCTTTACTCAAAAAATAGGTGGCCCAGCTGGTTCCGATCACGCCGGTACCAATAACGCCGATATGTTTAATATTTTGTTGCAGCATAGTCTTAAACGTTTTACGTTGATTATAAAAGGAACAGAAATCCTTCATTCAACACCATATTATTCACCCCCGCATTAGGTATACGTAACCCGGCATTACTCATATGCCTTATGCCGGGCCTGACGTCAAGATACCATTTTTTATATAACCTTAAATTTAAACCAGCATCTAAATTATTTGAAAATACAAACCCCGCTGATTGCCGGTGCGGTACGCCCGAAACATAATGCGGCCCCGAACTTATTAAAAGGTAAAAGCTTAACAGGTTGTTTGAAACGTTTTTTCTAAATAAAAAGCCAAAGTTTACCCCTGCTTCATAGCCTTCAACAAAATCAATTGAGGGGGGATATATCCTGAACTTTGTGGTATTGTATTGAGGTTGTACCAGGATATCTATTCCAAAATTCTTTTTCCGTGAAATAGCATGGTAATATTGCAACTGATAAAAAGTGACCTGGTAGTAATAGTCGGTATTTAATGCGATGTTATGGTTATCGTTACTTAATAACTGCCCTATATACTGTATACCATTACCGGCTATAAATCCTATTTTATTTTTTCGCCCGTTAAATAAAGTGTCTTGTGCTATTGCCGCATTTATGGTAAAAAAAGCATTCAAACTAATTAGCATCAGCAATACTTTTTTCTTCATTTAATTGCGGGTTTCAGGTTAAAAACAAATTACGGTAAATATTTGCAGATAGTTGCCTGGGTTCACCAGTCAATTGGTTACAAAAAAGCCACCTGCTATTACGCAAATGGCTTTTTACTTCAATTTTTATATTTCTTTAAAACCCGCCCATCGCTTTAAACTTATATTCATAGGGCGGTTCTGCGCCCAATAAATTCTTCACAAAATAATCCCACCTGCGGCGCATCATATAGGTTGAATATTGCCCATAACCATGCGGGCTGTTAGGGAATATAACCAGGTCGTAATTTTTGTTAGCCTTTTCTAATGCTTCAACAACCAGTAAGGTGTTTTGCGGGGGTACATTATTATCCATTAAACCGTGGGCCAGCATTAACTTTCCTTTCAGGTTTTTGGCCAGGTTTTGGTTTGCCTGCACGTCGTAATTTGAGTTTTCGGCTAAGCCGTCATAGCGTTCGCCCCAATTATCTTCATAATTGCGGTTATCATGATTGCCCGATTCAGCAATACCCACCTTGAAAAAATCAGGGTAACGAAACATAGCACCCGCGGTTGCAAAACCACCGCCCGAATGCCCCCATATACCTACACGGTTAATATCCATATAAGGATATTTTTCGGCCAGTTGTTTAATGCCTGTTACCTGGTCAGACAGCGTATTATCGGCCATATTACCATAGCTCATATCGTGAAAGCTTTTAGAGCGAAGCGGGTTGCTGGTGCCTTCAATTTCAACTACAATAAACCCTAATTCGGCCAGCGCATTATTATCGCCCCTGGTAGCAGCAAAGCTCCAGCTGCCCACGCTTCCACCCTGTGGACCCGGATAGATATAATCAATAACAGGGTATTTTTTGTTCGGGTCGAGTGTTGTTGGTACCCACATCAACCCATATATATCCGTTTTACCGTCATGCGCCTTAACCGAAAAAGGAATTACCGGTTTCCAGCCCGTAGCTGCTAATTTAGAAACATCCGTTTTTTCCAGTTCTATTATTACTTTTCCCTGCATATTGCGCAAAACCGTTGCCGGCGGAACATCAGGCTTGGAGTAGGTGTCGATAATGTAGCCCCCTGACGGTGAAAATGAAGCCTGGTGGTTTCCCGGCCCGGGCGTAAGGTCGGTGAAACCTTTACCATCAAAGCCAATTTTGCAAAGCCGGGTAAAATAAGGGTTCTCGGCATCCATACCATCTGCTGTGAAATAGATGATGCGGTTTTTTTCATCAACCTTATCAACATTTGTTACTACCCAATCGCCTTTGGTGACTTGATTTTTTAATTTTCCCGTCGAGGCATCGTACAAATAGAGATGTCCCCAGTTATCCCGTTCAGAAAACCAGAGTATCTCATTAGTTTTGCTCAAATAGCGCCAGTTGATGGCATCCCATCCCGATTCGAATTGAGTGGGGGATGTTTCTTCAAAAATTTCGCGTACAGAGCCTGTTTCGGCATCAGCCATGCGTACTTTTGCCTGTTTATGATCGCGGTTAGTTGATACAAAAACCAGCTTTGAAGCATCATCGCTCCAATATACGTCGGCCCACCCGGCCCCGCCTTTAATATCATCGCTCAGGGTTGACCGGTGCGGATCAGCCGGGATCTGCAGTTTAACTACTTTCGGATTATCCACCGTAATAATAACCCTTGTAAGCATGGGTATTTCTTTATCGCCGGGTAAAGGGTATTTCCATTCCTTTAATGTTGGTGCGCCCACTTTGGTGGCCACCAGGTACATATTATTTACCTTACGTTCATCCTGCTGAAATGTAGCGATCTTCTTTGAATCGGGCGACCATACCAGTATCGCCCTGTCGCTTTGCGCCCACCCGGCATTATCGGTAGCGTAACCGTCATCCTTTACGCCATCCGTAGTTAATTGGGTTTGCTTATCACTTTTTATGTCACGCACCCATAAATTATAATCTTTTATGAAGGCTGCCTTCTTCCCATCGGGCGAGGTAACTTCATTACCGCCTGCCCTGAAACCGCCGCGGCGGCCACGGGCACCGGCTATTGCTGCCGTTTTTACCGTTGTTGTATCGGGCGTAACCCGGTTGCTTTCAAATTTCCATTGCTTGCCCTCTGCCTGGAAGATAACACCCTTGCCATTAGCTGAAAAGCTGATAGATTGAAATGGCAACTCAGCAGATTTATAGGTTTTGCCTGTTGCTGCTGATAAAGCAGCAGCCAGTTTTTGATGATCAAAAACCGGGGTCCGGCTCCCTTTGGCCGGATCAAATAAAATAAATTGATTGCCTTCGGCAACTGAAGTACGGTAATAAAACCTGTCGTCGGGCAGCCAGGTTGGGGTTATTCCTCCCCGTTCAATTAATGGGTTAACAGCTGCGGCCATCGCGTTTTCGGCACGCTCATAATCTTTTGCGGTTAAAACGCCACCCTGCTGGGCATGCGCGGTAAGGGCTAATACCAATGGCATAGCCGTAAGTAAAAACTTATTCATAGCGGATAATAAGACAGTTAATTTAAAACGACCAATATACAGCAAATAATATTTTTTTGAAGTATAAAATGCAACCCTTGTAAAGTTGATCAATGCTATGGCAACTATACTTTTTGCATAACGTAAAAAAATATCTCCCTTCGCGTAGCAAAGCCTAAACTATGGTAAACTTTTATGGCCCGTTCATTATCATTCCGCACGTGCAGAAACGGGATCTCTGAAGCTTCTATAATACGGTTCATTTGGTAAAGCAATAACTGTCGCGCATATCCCCTGCCAAAATAATCAGGATGTGTGCAAACCGCGCTTATCTCAGCGTATTTAAAAATGTGCAAACGCTGCCCTGCCATAGCCACCAGCCTGTCGCCGTCAAAAATTCCGCGGTAATGCCCAAAATCGATGGTCTTTTCAGCAAATGGACCCGGATTGGTTAATTTGGTTAAGGCCAGCATTTGCGGCACGTGCTCAACGGCTAAAGGAATTAATTCAGAGCCGGGATAAGTTTCCTTTATTCCATTATTGTAAACCATTTGAATGCCTTCTACACAACGCAATACTTTCCACGGTTCAGGGATATCCATTTTATAAGGCGAAATAAAAATAACCGGGTTATTATGCGGTATCAGTTCATAAAGCAGCTGAAAGTTTTCAGGGGTATTTTCTTTAAATGCTACAAAAGGCGAAACCTCGCTATTAAAATATTTAACCTGTTCGCTGCCTTTAAAAAGATGTTTATTACCTGAGATCAGCGCGTTCCAGGCAGGGTTATCCAATACGTGTTCCATTGATGGCAAACCTATTACTATTTTTCATTTAGTAAAACAGTCAACTCGTCTGCTACCTTTTGGGCCAGCGCGGTATAACCCGGCGCAAGCGGATGAGCGCCATCGCCGCCCTGGTAATATTCGGGATGGTCAACAACCAATGCCCACAGGTCATCAACCCTGATATCTTTTTGCGCGGTTACATAGTCAAGCGCTATTTTATTTCTTTCTTTTATCCGTTCAATATTCGAAGAAAATATTTTGGCGTCGGCACGGGTATGCAGGGGTGTCGACGTTGCCCACATCAGTTTAGCGCCGGGCGCGTTTTTACGGATAGCTTTCACAAAACCGGGAAATGCCGCCTTATATTCTTCTTCTGTATAGCCAAATCCATGCAGGCCATTATTAAACTGAACGATATCAAACTTAGCATAACTCATTACCAGGTTTATCTCTTTTTTTAATGCCGGGTCGCAAATACTTTTTGAGGTAGCCAGGCGGGCCACGTAGGCTTTCCCTTCCAATAATTTCACCACTTCGGGGTAATAGCCCCGCGTAATTGAATTTCCGATCAGGAGTATTCGGGGTAACGCCGTATCATTATTGTTTGGCATAAAAACATCCAGCCACTCTGTACCTTCTCTTATTGGTTTTTGTTCTTGTGCCCTTAATTGTGTTGCAAATGTTAATACTATCACGGTAATTAAACCTGTGCAAAATAGGTTCTTAGCCTTCATATTAGTTTTTGTGTAGTTCGTTACCTTAATTTATTAATGAAGATAATCATTTATAAATTAAACTTCCGCAAACCATTTAATGCAATTTTAGTTTACTTGTTTATGGAAACCAACCGACTGTCAAACAAACTCGCAAAAGCATTAAATAACCAAATGACCAACGAGGCGCACAACGCGCAAATATACCTTGCCTATGCCTCGTGGATAAGCGATAAGGGTTATGAAGGTATTGCTAATTTTCTCTTCAGGCATGCCAATGAAGAGCGTAACCACATGATGAAAATACTGGAGTATATTTTAAAACGCGGCGCGAAAGTAACTATAGCGGCCATCCCCGCACCCGGCCCCGACCCTGTTAGTGTAAATGATTGCTTCGAGAAAATATTTAAATCGGAAGTGGAAAATACGGCCAGTATTTATAACATAGTTAACCTGAGCATGGCCGAAAAAGACTGGGCAACCTGGAATTTTATGCAATGGTTTGTAAAAGAACAAACTGAAGAAGAAACCCTGGCGCTCGATCTGCTGGCAAAAATAAAAGTTGCCGGCGGCGCAAATGCAAAAGCCGATGCGCTTTATACGCTGGATAAAGATTTGGCAGATACCCCCGATGACGCTACATTGGCACAGGACGTAACTGTTGAGAAGCCATAGCTAACCTTATTTATTTTATATCCCTTTGCAAAAAATCTGCATAAAACCGTTAAATTGGCTGCCCTTACCAATTAACCAAAATGAAACCAATTCGCTTTTGTTTGGCAATATTATTTGCCATACCATGTACTTCCGCGTTCGCGCAGGTACCCGGCCTTGTTAAATATGTAAACCCCTTAGCGGGAACGGCAACAGCCACCACCCCATCTGCTTTAAAGCATGGCGATGTGCTGGCTAATTTTGCCAATACGGCCCCCTCGGTTTGTACGCCCTTTGCCATGACGCAATGGATGCCGCAAACCAATGCCGCCGAAAAGAAATGTATCCCGCCTTATTACTATAAGGACAATATGTTCCAGGGTATACGCGGTTCGCACTGGATAAGCGGCTCGTGTATGCAGGATTACGGAAGCGTAACCATCATGCCCATTACCGGCAAACTGAAAACCCGGGGCTATTATGCGCAATACAGCCATAAAGAAGAACACTCAACGCCGTACCTGTATAGCGTTAATTTGCCGTCCTATAAAATACATACCGCCGTTACGGCCACCCCGCGCTGCGGAATTATAGAAGTTACCGCCGATGCGGCTGATAGTCTATACCTGTTAATTATCCCCAACAGCGATTGGGGCGAAGGCTATATTAAGGTTGATGCCAAAAACAACGAGATATACGGCTATAACCCCGTGCACCGCATTTACCAGGGTTGGGGCAAACCCGCGGGATTCAATGGTTATTTTGTTATTAAGGTTGAGACGGCTATTGGTAAAAACGGCCTGTTTATTACAGACAATGATGCCATACCCGATACCCTGAAAGGGCGCGTAAATAAAGGCGCTTATGTGGGCTTTAAACTGCAAAAAGGCGAAAAACTGCATATCCGCATAGGCACGTCGTTTACCAGTTTAGCGGGCGCGCGCAAAAACCTGGCCGCCGAGTTACCGGGGTGGGATTTTAACGCAGTTGCCGCGAAAGCTAAAAATACCTGGGAGCAGGCGTTAAAGCAAATTGAGATCAGCACCGCCAACGAGTCTGACAAGCATATTTTTTACACCTCGCTGTATCACTCCATGCAGGCCCCGCATTTGTATAATGACGTGGACGGCACTTATCCCAAATTCTCATCCAACCACCAATTAGCGAAGATGCCAAAAGGCAATTATTATGAAGATTTTTCGCTGTGGGATGTTTTTAGGGCCGAAATGCCGCTATATGAAATACTGAAACCTACCTTTATCAATAACATTGTACAATCGTTAATGATTAAGGGCGACCAGGGCGGATGGCTGCCCATTTTCCCGTGCTGGAGCAATTATACTTCCGAGATGGTGGGCGATCATACCTCATCCGTAATTACATCGGCTTATTTAAAGGGAATAAGCAAGGATAACGCGGCACATGCTTATGCGCTGATGCGCCAGAACGCGTTCGATCAACCCAAAAGCTGGCAGGATTATGTTGACGGCAAGGGCCGCCGCGCATTAACCTCCTATTTAAAATATGGTTATATCCCGTTGGAGGACAGTGTGAAAGAGGCCTTTCATAAAATGGAGCAGGTAAGCCGGTCGCTCGAGTATAATTATGATGACTTTGCTTTGGCCCAAATGGCAAAAAAATTAGGACATACCGAAGATTATAACACCCTGATAAAACGATCGCTTTATTATAAAAACCTGTTCGACCCAACAGTGGGTTTTGTTAGGGGGCGAATGAAGAACGGCAGTTTTACCAAACACTTTAACCCCGATTCGACCCAAACCTATATTACCGAAGGCACACCCCGCCAATACACGTTTTATGTGCCGCAGGATGTACCCGGATTAACTAAACTAATGGGCGGCCGCGACAAACTGGAACTTGCCCTCGACAGCCTTTTCATTAAAGGTGAGTACTGGCACGGCAACGAGCCGGGGCATCAAATTCCGTTCATGTATGATTATACAGGTAGTCCATGGAAAACGCAGAAGGCGGTGCGCACTATTTTATACGGCGAGTACAGCAACGGGCCCGGCGGCCTGGGCGGCAATGATGATGCCGGGCAAATGTCGGCCTGGTATATGTTCGCGTCGATGGGTTTTTACCCGCTTAACCCCATATCGGGCGAGTATTTGTTATGCTCCCCTATTTTCGATCATGTAACTATTAACCTCGATGGCGGCAAGAAGCTGCAGGTGGTTACGCATAAGAAGTCGAAGAGTTCCCTATATATCAACGCGGTGAAGTGGAACGGGCAGGCGTATGCGAAGAATTACATCACCTATAACAACATCATAAAAGGCGGTGTGCTCGACATTTATTTGCAGGATGAACCCGATAAAAGCTGGGGGAGTAACCCCAACCAGCAAGGATCGGGATTGAGTAAGTAAAGAGCGCGTCTGTTTCACGTGCGTGTGAAACAGATGAAACAGGTGAAACACTATTTTGGATTAACCGATTGAAAAACAATAACTTGCAAAAATAGAGTGAAACAAAATGAAACAAGATGTAACGACGTATTCGTCTGTGGATTTATGAATAATTTTGTATTATTGCATTGATATTCAAATAACCCTGCCTGCCGGCAGGCAGGTGCAGATCGCCTGGTTTTGGTGAGATGAAACAAACTTTTTTATATAATTAATTCTCTAAACCAAATGGTCAATGAAAAAGTATTACATCCTCATCTTCCTGTTCTTTGCCGGGTTGGTTGGTTCGGCCATTAACTGCCATGATTATTTCACCTGGATACTGGAAGTCTTTCCGGCTATTATAGGGTTGCTGGTTTTACTTTTTACATTTAAACGTTTCCGGTTTGCTTACTTTACTTATGTAATGATATTATTTCATTGCTACATACTGTTTATTGGCGGGCATTATACTTACGCGCAGGTTCCGTTGTTTAACTGGATAAGGGATGTTTTTCATCAATCGCGCAATAATTATGATAAGGTAGGGCATTTTGTACAGGGTTTTGTACCGGCAATTATAACCCGTGAGCTATTTATCCGCCTGAATATTATACAAAAGAAAACCTGGATACCGTTTTTAACGGTAACGGTTTGTATGAGCATAAGCGTTTGTTATGAATTATTAGAATGGCTGGTTTCCGTTTCATCCGGCGCATCCGGCGATTCGTTTTTAGGTACGCAGGGTGATATTTGGGACACTCAATCCGATATGCTCTTTGCCACTATCGGCGCTATTTGTATGGTAACGCTGTTTTCTAAATTCCAGGATAAGATCATCAGGCAGATGAAATAACCGTTTATAAAATACCGGCAGGTTGTATTAAAGATGCTTTTGATATAAAAAACGCATTTTCTCCGCCAAAATCGGGTCAACAAAATAGTCTAAAGGAGTAAGCTCGGCTACCCTTTGTGTTGCCCACTGGCCGTGAAAAGAAAACACGCCCATACCGGGGGTTAGCTTCCCGTTCTTGTCAATTATTACGGTATCTAAAAACTGTTTTATCCAAGTTAATTGCTTCGGATCCGTTTTTATATACGTAATATACAAAACGCGCCTTGTAGTATCGTTCCTTTTTGATACTACCGGTTTGGTTATTAATGCTTTGTAATTGTTGTTAACTTCTTTAAGCATGGTATCAATATTAACAGGCTTCAGCGGGTGCCGCTCATCGTCCGTTTTTTCAGTTACAGAAAACCCTTCCTCCCTCGTCCTGTTATTCATGGCCGCCCTGAAAAAATGCCTGCACGATCCGAGGTAGGCCAGCTTGCGGTTATTTTCCCATTGCTTTTGCTGTGCTTCGGTCCCTTCCAATTCCTCAAAATAGGGGTCGCCATCGTACCCGGCAACATCATACGCATCATAATATTGAAATCGTTTTAGCAGGTATTTAATCTTGTAACCGAGCATATCATTTTCAACCTGTATTGGTTCATCTGCACTTGCTGTCAGTATATCCCTGTTTTTCTCATAATGAAAACTTATAACTTCCGGGTTTAATAACCTGCATTCACCGGCGCTAACATTCTCACCTATAAAATTATTTATAAATATCCGCATATACCGCGCCCGGTTCTTATCAATAGCGCTATTGATGGTAACCGACTTAAGCTGTATACTGTTAACTTTTAATTTAATGGCAACATTAACCGATTTATCCTGTATTTTAATGCTTTGCCTTACAGGTTCAAATCCGAGCATGTTAACCACCAGGTCATAACTGGCCGACGATATTTTGCTTAGCTCAAATTTACCCGAGCCATCCGTAGCAGTGGCGTTTTTTGTATTGGCTAAGTATACCGTAGCACCCGGAAGGGTTTCCCCTTTTTCATCGCTTACTGTACCGCTTATGGAGTAGGTTTGCGCCCTTGCACCAAGCCCAATAAAAATCAATAAAATGAATACCGGGTTTTTCATTTATTTAGCTATTTCTTTTCTGCTAAAGGGTCAACAAAATATTCCAGCGGCAAGAATTCTGCTATCCTTCCCCACGACCAATACCCAAAGAATGAAAAATCCTTTGTGGGGTTGAGCAACAATTCCTTGTCAATTTTTATCGTGTCGGCAAAGGCGTGAATTTCTGATAACTGGTAAGGCTGTTTAAGGGGTAAGCCCAGGGGTGTGGTTAATGGAAAGCCGGTTTTCGAAAATAGGTCGGCTTGCTTTGTACCTATATAAGCGATATATAATTGTGCCCGTACCTGGTTCTTATAATTATAATTAAAGGTGGCCACCATTGCGGGTTGCGCTACCAGGGCCTTAACATTGTCATTGGTTGTTACAAACAACGAATCGTACTGCTTGTATTTTATCATACGGTATTTTTTCTCTGATTTATTATATACATAGCGAAATATCGCAAAGCGGTCCGCATCTAATGTATTGTTTATCACCGCCCTGAAAAAATGCCGGCTCGACCCCAAATAAGCCTCCCTACGGTTATCTTCCCATTGTTTTTGTTGCTGGTCAGTGCCTTTAAGTTCTTCAAAATAGGGGTTGCCTTCATAATTGCAAACATTATGTTCATCGTAAAACTCAAAATGCTTTAACAGGTATTTAAGCCGGTAACCAAGCCCATCGTTTTCAATTACCAGCAGATCGTCGGCGTAGGCGGTAAGGATATTGTTGACCGAATTATAATGAAAATAAAGCACCTCGGGGTTTAATATTTTACATTGGGCCGAATTAACCGACTGCCCGATAAAGTTTTTAATAAACATCTTCATGTATTTCTCCCGTTTCGGGTCGGGCTTGCTGTTTATAGTAACTGCTTTCAGCATAATACTATTAGCGTTTAGTTTAACAGTAATGTTAACCGACTTATCGATAATTTTGATCACCTGGATATCAGCATCAAACCCCAACATTTTAACGTTAAGCTCATAAGGGCCTGGCTGCAACCCACCTAATGAAAACTTACCGTCGCCATCAGTTGCCGCAGCGCTTTTTGTATTGCTTAAAAAAACCGTAGCTCCGGGAAGCGGCACGCCCTTTTCATCGGTTACTGTGCCGCTTATAGCGTAGGTTTGCTGAACCACGGCAACAACTGGACTAACCTTTTCTTTAACGTCCGGTATTTCCTTGTCTTTAATAATTACCATTTTATTATAAATGGTATAACTAAGCGGCTGATCGGAAAATATTTGCGCTAATGCTTCATTTAAAGGGGTGTTTACCAAATTAACACTTACGGTTTGCGCCTTATTTAAAAGTTCGGTTGTGCCTGCAAAATGGTAATCGGTTTGTTTTTGTATGTCTTTATATACGGTTTCAAAGGGGGCATTTACTTCCCTAAGGTTAATTTGCTGGGCATATACTTTTGCACCAAATCCAATAAAAATTAATAAAATGAATACCAGGTTTTTCATTGGTGTGATTATTTATTTGGTTATTTCTTTTGTGCCCAAGGGATCAACAAAATATTCTAACGGCGTAAGTTCTGCTATCCTTCCCCACGCCCAGTAACCCAAAAAAGAAATATCCTTTGTGGGATTGATCAATAATTCATCATCAATTTTTATGGTATCAGCAAATGTGCGGATCTTCGATAGCTGGTCATTCTCCGAAGATATGTCGGAAAAGTTTAAAGGGGAACCGGTTTGTAAAAACAAGTGTGGTTGTTTTTCATCATAAACAATATAAAATTCTCCTTTCGAGGTATCCTGGGGATTTACGACGAAATGATGATCGGGTTTTGATACTAATGCTTTAACATTTTTATCAACGGTTACAAACACGGAATCAAAATCACAATGTTTGAGACCTGTCGCATAAATTCTGTCAGGCTTATATTGATATTGACATATTGCAAATCCGGCTTGTGCTGCTGTATTATTCATTACCGATCTGAAAAAATGCCGGTACGACCCCAAATAAGCTGTTCTCCGGTTTTTCTCCCATTGCTGCTGCTGTGCTTCGGTTCCCTTCAATTCTTCAAAATAGGGGTTACCCTCATAATAGCAAACATTATCATAAGCGCGGTAATTGCCATAAACCCGGTAAGTGCCATAAACTATCTTCGGTTGATATTTATCATAAAATTCAAATTTTTTTAGCAGGTATTTGAGTTGATAACCAAGCGCATCGTTTTCTATAACCAGCAAATCAGCGGCAGTTGCCGTTAATATTTTTGTTTTTTTATCATAATGAAAATTCAATACATCCGGGTTTAATATTTTACACAAGGCAGCACTGGCAGACTTCCCGATGAAATTTTCAATGAACAATTTCATGTACCTTTTCCGGTTTGGATCGGGTTTACCACCGTTTATGCTAACTTCATTAAGCGTAATATTACTTTCCTTTAACCTTACAAAAAGATTAACAGGTTTATCATAAACCTTAATTATCTGTATATTAGGTTCAAACCCCAGCATCTTAACATTGAATTCATATGATCCGGGTGATATCCCATTCAATATAAATTTACCTGAATTGTCAGTCGAGGTGGCATTTTTTGTATTAGTTAAAAAAACCGTCGCTCCGGGTAGTGTCATACCCTTTTCATCGCTTACCGTACCGCTTATTGAGTAGTTATCCTGAACCACAGCATCAACAGGGCTAACTTTTTCTTTAATTTCCGGCATCTCCTTGTCTTTAATAATTACCATTTTATTATAAATGGTATAACTAAGCGGCTGATCGGAAAATATTTGCGCTAATGCTTCATTTAAAGGGGCGTTTACCAAATTAACACTTACCGCTTGCGCCTTGTTTAAAAGTTCTGTTGTACCTGCAAAATGGTAATCGGTTTGTTTTTGTATGTCTTTATATACGGTTTCAAAGGGGGCATTTACTTCCCTTAGGCTTATTTGCTGGGCATATACTTTTACCGCAGTATTGCCAAGACAAATAGTTATAAAAAAAATTAGTGTAAGCTTCATTTTCATTAACTGCTTTTTTAAAAACCTTACTATGCTAATTATTGTTAAATATAAAAACATATACTAACTATTTAGTTAAATATTTCTATATTAAATACTACCCTATTATAAAAACGGGGGGATAATATATTTTTTTCTTCAATAATGTATAAAAAAATCATGTCGTAATTAACCCTTAAAATGTCACCTATGCACCCTGTTTGCAGCATTCATTGAATGCTATATTTGTTACAGAATATTTTTAACCATTAACTTAAAAGGAAAGTACAATGAACAAGATCACCCCATTTTTATGGTTCGACAATAATTTGGAAGAGGCAATGAATTTTTACGCGTCTGTTTTTAAGAATTCAAAAATTGGAAATGTTACCCGCTATACCGAAGCAGGTTCCGTAGCCGGCGGAACGGTAGTTACCGCCACCTTTGAACTGGAAGGTCAGCAGTTTATGGGATTGAATGGCGGGCCTATGTTTAAATTTACAGAAGCCGTATCGTTTTTTGTAAACTGCGAAACACAGCAGGAGATAGATGAGTATTGGGAAAAGTTAACTGCAGGCGGCCAGGAAAGCCGGTGCGGCTGGTTGAAGGACAAGTTTGGTTTATCGTGGCAAATTGTACCGGCTAACCTGGGCCAATTATTAGGTAACCCCAACCCCAAGAAAGCAAAAAATGCCATGAACGCCATGCTTAAAATGGGCAAGCTGGATATTGCGGAACTGGAGAGGGCGAGTGAATCTTAAAAATAAAAACAATGTCATTTCGAACGAGGTACGAGAGAGAAATCTTATACATCATGCAAAGCGTATAAGATTTCTCTCTATCGTTCGAAATGACATTTATGTTTGCGCTTCTACTTACCCGGTTCTCCCATATCACTATTACTAATAAACGCTATCCGCTTACTATCCGGCGACCACGACGGGGTATTGATGGATCCCTGCCCGCCATAAAAATAGGCCAGTACCTTTGGCTTGCCGCCTGCGACGGGCATTAAACGGATATAAACATGCTTATAAGCCGGGTGTGCGCCGGGGTCAACTTCCTCTTTTAAAAACGATATAAAAACCATCCATTTTCCATCCGGCGAAATATGGGCGAACCAGTTATTCATATCATCATTGGTTACCTGCTCCTGCCCGCTTCCGTCGGGTTTCATGCGCCATATTTGCATCACGCCCGAACGTACCGAGTTAAAATAAATGTATTTGCCATCCGGCGTATACTCAGGGCCGTCATCCAGCCCTTTCGTATTGGTTAACTGCACTTCGGGGCCGCCATCCGCAGGGACTTTATAAACATCAAAATCGCCGTTTCGCTGCCCGCAAAATACCAGGCTCTTCCCGTCGGGCGACCAGCCATGCAAATATGATGGCCCGGTTGGTGTAATTTGTTTAGGCGTTCCGCCGCCAATAGGCACCGTGTAAACAATTGAACCCGCTTTTGTATTACTGCTCAAACCAATCATTTTACCATCAAATGAGATAACGTGGTCGTTATTGTTTTTTATGCCGCCGGTATTAATTACAGAAGGCTTTCCGCTTGCCAGGTCAAAATTGTATAGTGTGCCTTTCTCATCATTAAATACCAGGCTTTTATTGTCGGGTGTCCAGTTGGGCGCCTGTATGGAATAAGGAACCGAGTAAACAATTTTGCGGTCGCCGCTGGCAATTTCCATTAACTCTAAATTGCTGCCCAGTATCATTCCCATCTTTTTATTATCAGGAAAAGGAACTGTGATACGCACATTGCTGAATACGGCGCTTTCATTAACATCGGCATTATGTGAACCGATGAACAGGCCCACGTACACCTCATCGCCCAAGTCAATATCAGCTATTTGGGCGGTAACAAACGATTCGCCAAATTTAGCCACCCGCATGGTATAGGTATTTCCTTTACGCTCCAGTTGTATAATATTGGCGTGGTCGGTTTTTGAATAGATCTCTTCGGTTTTAGCGCCTGCCGTACGCCTGAACTGCAGGGAAGTAAGCCCATTACCATGCACAACTGCATTAACGTGCGCCGAATTGCCATCCAATGATTTGCGTACCATCCAGCCAATTTTGCGGTGCAGTTCTACGCCCTCCCACCCTACAAAATCAGCACGGGTATTTACTATAAAATCGCCTTTCATGCGCTTGTATACATAGTGGAACTCATCCTTATCGTTCCAAACATTTTCTCCCGAACCTGATAGGATATACTGGCGGGTTTGCGGTAAATAAACACCATATCCGGGCCTGGTTTTTGCACCTACATCACCTTGTCCGTCAAAAACACCCAGGGGGCCTTGCGCGAAAGATGAAAGGCTTAAAAAGACAGCAAACACTGCCGTAAGCAAACTAATTTTTTTCATTTTATAAGGTTCAAAAAAATGGGCGGTTCTAATGGGAAGTATCCATTGCAATTTAATATTTATTCCTTATTAATTATACTTCGCGTTTTCTTAAAAAAGTTAACATATACAGAAAGCAGCACAGCCAGGAAAAAGCACACAGCGGTCATGTTATGAACCACCGTTGGGCTTATTGAATTGCCGCTAATCGCTTTGACACAATATTCAATAAACGAATTGGGAAGGTTGTGTTCGCCCAACTTTTCCTTGATCTGCCATTGCCAGTCGGTAATTGGGCAATATCCAATTCCAAACCAAATACCCAATATAAACCAGCATCCCGCCGTAACAGCAACACAAATTAAATGCAGTTTCCGGGTTGAGGGCCATATCCATCCTAACAGGTTAAAGCCAATAATAGCCAGGTGAAACAGGGTAAATAGTACATCAAGCAGTTTTAGCGCCATAATTTTTCTCTTTTAAATATAACTAAATCCTGCTTTTAATTAAAAAAATTAAGACCTTGCACTGCTCAAAAGAACCTCTGATTTAAATGAAAAAATTAACAGAAGATAATGCACGGTCGTATACTTTAACCCTCATTATAGTTACTTTTTTTATTCGTCTGCTTATTGCCGCTTATACCGGTTTGGGTAACGGTGAATCGTATTATTTCAGGGGCGCTTTGCATTTTGACTGGAGCTATTTCGACCAGCCGCCCCTGTTTTTCTGGCTGGGCGGGTTAAGTATAAAGCTATTAGGGTTAAATAATTTAGGTTTACGGTTCCCCACCGTTTTATTATTCGCGGGCACAAGCTGGCTGCTTTTTTTAATCACCCGGAAATTATTCAACGCCAAAGCCGGTTTTTGGGCGGTAACGGTAATGAATTTAAGCGCGGTATTTACCGTGGCTATTGCCTGCTGGTACCAGCCCGACGCGCCGCTGATGTTTTTCTGGATGCTGAGTACCTGGTACATCATGAGGGTAATAGGTATTGGCGAAGAAAAACCGCTTAACCCGGCAACCGATAGCCGTAAAATATATATGCTTTGGATAATAATTGGCATTTGCATGGGGCTGGCAACGTTAAGCAAGTACCATGTGCTGTTTTTATTTGCAGGGGTATTTATGTTTGTAAGCACCAATAAAAATCAGCGGCATTGGTTAAAACATCCCGGCCCCTACCTGGCCGTGCTCATCACCATACTCATGGCGTTCCCGGTGTTATGGTGGAACTATAAAAATAATTGGGCATCGTTTGTTTTCCAGGGTTCAAGGGCCGGAACAAGTAACGAGGGCCTTCATTTACATATCGACTGGTTTTTAAGAAGCATATTGGGCCAGGCGGTATGGCTATTGCCCTGGATATGGTTCCCTACCGTAAAGCAGCTTTGGGTAACCTATAAACTGCGCCAGCAGGCCACTTACGGTTTTATTTTTTGGATGTCGGTATTGCCTATTGTGTTTTTTACCATCATTACACTTTGGGCCGATTTGCAATATCATTTTCACTGGCAGGCGCCCGGTTACATGATGCTTTTTATGCCATTAGGTTTTGCTATTGATAAAAAGTTAAGCGATAGCAAAGCAAAACGCCTTACCCGCAGGTGGCTCAACTTTTCTATTTATTTTACTATCATCACCATAAGTGTGCTTGGGCTGCACATGGTTACCGGCTTCTGGCAATCATACGGCCCTAAATGGGTGGTAAGTTTGGGCGGCGGTACAGTAGACCCAACCATACAGGGTGTTGATTTTGATGATGTTATGACCCGCTTTGAAAAAGAAGGCTGGATAGCCAACAAAAATATTTTTGCAGGCAGCACCCGCTGGTGGCTAACCGGTAAAGTAGATTGGGCGCTGAAAGGTAAAAAAGACATCATTTGCTTTAACCCCGACGCGCGCAATATGGCTTTTTTGGTTGATCCGAATACGCTTATTGGTAAAGATGCCATCATAATTGGCGAGGACCACCAGGATACGGTTGATGAAGATGTTAACCCGTTTTTTGACAGCGTAACCAAACTGGCCGATATCCCCGTTATCCGCGGCGGAATAGTGGAAGAGCATTTGCAGGTTTATTATTGCAAAAACTTTCACGAATCGGCTAAACCGTTTAAGGAGAATTATCCCTTATACCGGCAGTTAAAAGGTTTGCCGCCGTTTGGTAATTAGCGGCAGGGTGTCATGCTAAGCCACGTCGAAGCATAGGCGTAAAGGCCCTCGCACATAGTCTTCGACGGGGCTCAGACTGACAACGCTCTGAAATAGTATAATGCCCTATTTACTGCTCCACTGAAAATTTTTAATGCCTATACCGGCAAATACTACAATATAGCCCAGGCTGCATAAAACGGCTATGTTGGCATCGTGCGCCCATGCTTTTGAAGGTTCCATACTGGCTGCCAACATCATTTTGACACATCCATACGGCGAAAAGCGCACCACTTCTTTTAGCTGCTGGTTTTCAAAAAATGTACTAAACATACCCACCATCATTAGTGCAATATAGGTAATGCGGGTTACGGCGTTGATGGTTTCAAAACCTTTTATCAGGCCTACTATCAGTTGGCCCAGGCTCAAATAAACGGTTGCGCCTAAAATGGCTATAAAAAAGGTAATCACATAGCCCAAAGGAGCAAGTAAAACACCATCATATTGATATCCTACAATAAAAACTACCAATGTTAACACGGCTATCATTACCAGTTGAACACAGATGCGACTTGTCATAATTACCCAGGTAGGCACTGGTGCTACACGCAGGCGTTGAAAAATACCTTTATCTCTATCCCTGGCGACCGATAGTGTATAACCCATTAAACCAATAGCGATAAGGCCGATAGCAATAGCCGTGGCTAACACGGTAGGACCGCCTACATGTTTAATAAGTCCTTTCCATGTAAACAATACAATCAAAGGCACGAACAATGATATTATAGCCGAACGGCGGTTACTTATTAAAGTAGCCATATCGGCCCTGAATAGCGTAGCAAATACGGTTGATGTTTTGGGTATGATCGTTTCTTCCATTTTTTTTTTTGAGATCAGGCGCGTACCGCGCTGCCGGTTAAGCCAATAAATACATCTTCTAAAGTTATTTTCCCCCGGCGCGAAACGGCTATTACTTCCGGGTCATCGCGGTGTTTGTCTATGAGCGCTTGTGGGGTATCAACAGCAATTACACGGCCGTGATCAATAATAGCTATACGGTCGCAAACAGATTCTGCTTCTTCCATGGAGTGCGTGGTTAATAACACCGCGTGGCCCCGTTCACGTATGGCCTCAATGCGCCCCCAAAGCTGGCGGCGCGCCTGCGGGTCGAGCCCGGTTGTGGGTTCATCAAGCAACACCAATCTGGGGTTGTGTATGGTTGCTATAACCAACGAAACCCGTTGCTGCTGCCCGCCCGAAAGCTGGCTGAATTTTTTAGCGGACGCATCTTCCAGGCCGATATCTTTAAGGGTATCTTTTATTTTATCCTTACTCATCGGTACGCCGTAGATACCCGAAAACAATTGCAGAATTTGCACCACATTCAATTCGGGCTGAAAACTGGTTGATTGCAATTGCACACCCATTGAAGCCCGTGCGTGCAATGGCTTTTCGCTAACACTTTGCCCGTTTACTATAATGGTGCCCTCTTTAAATTTTATTAAGCCTTCTATGGCGCTCAGGGTGCTTGTTTTGCCCGCGCCGTTTGGGCCAAGCAAACCAAAAATTTCCCCCTGGAGCACATCGAACCCCACATTATTAACGGCAACAACATTACCGTAATTAACGTGAAGGCCTTCAACTTTTAATATGTATTTATCCTGCTCAACAGCCATGGTTATTATACTTTATGCTTCTTAGAGCAAGGTAATTTATTTTTATTACAAAAAATAACATCACTTAAAATTCAAACCAAAGGGTACCTGTCACAGGCTGGCCGTTATTATGATTTTTTTGGCTTTGCGGCCCCATCACTTTTGCAGGTTGAAACTTAGTACCAATAGCGCTTATCCCGTTTAAAAACCCTATGCTACCTTCGGGGAAAGGCGGCTCTACATTATTTTCTTTCAACGCGTCTTTTTCCCTTGCAGGGTGTAGCATTTGGAAGTACATATTTTTATTATCCGTATACACCGTAAACGGCGATTCTTTATTTTCAATTACCACCCAGTTAACTTCGGCATGGTAGCCTTTAAATTCGGGGTATCCCCAGGTTTCGCCGGTAATGGTATTGTTATAAGCCTTATGCCACACGCCAAATTGCTGCCCGCGCAACCTGTTTTTCCAAACGCGGTAAGGGCCCCGGCCCAGCCATTTCATACCCGTAATTTTTTCTTCCGGATAATTAAAAGTTATACCCATAAAATCAGCGTCGCCGGTTTGGGTATAGGCATATTCCAGTTTAACCGGGCGGTTAACCGTGAATATCCATTTTATATTTAAGGTTGCGGCACCGCCGTAATTAGCCTCAATAACATATTTGCCATCAACCGCTTTATTGGTAAAATCCTTTAATGTTGTATTTACTCCCGCCAAAACCGGGCCGCCGGATAGGGAAATCGTTGTTTTACCTTTAATTACCTTTTCAATGTACCCGGTGTTTTTAGCAAAATAATAAGCTACCCCATTATTTTTAATAATAAGCTCATTGCCGGCAGTACTGCTTTCAATACCAGAACTTGGCAACGCTTCAGGAGTCTTTTTTATTTCAGCCGGCGCTTTTATGTCCCAGCTCCAGGTAAATAATTCTTCGCCATGTGGTCCGTATGCGGTTAAATAAAGTGCGTCGTTTGTCGCCCATGTCGGGGGTAAGTGCAAATTCAGCATACCTTTTTCACCGGGGGCAAGATCAGGTGGTAACGGAGCGCCGGCAGCTATTACAATAGCCTTTGTGCTTTTATTTTGTGCCGATGGAAATTTAACCAACTGCCATTTAAAAGTGCACTGGCTTAATTTGGTAAAAGCGTACCTGTTCTCTACCTCTACTTTACCATCAAAGGTTTTATCAATTGGCTGGGGGTTAATATATACCGGCGACCAAATTTCTTTTATGGTATAAAAACTCGCCTCCTTTTCGCGGTGCGGGCCGACGATACCATCGGGGGCATGGTTGCCATCGGTATCGTAGGTATTATCCTTATCGGTGCGGATCACTGCCTCATCCAAAAATGCCCATATAAAACCGCCTGCGCCATGCGGGTGTTTCAACATCAGGCTCCAGAAATCATCCAGCCCTGCTCCTGCACCGCCATCGTACAGGCCATGCATAAACTCCGTAGGGAAGAAAACATCCTGCTCGGTCGCTACTGATTTTACGATATAGCTATAATCAGGATAATGTTTGGTATTGGTGCCATTAAACCTTTCCCAGGGATGTATTACCGTGCGGTTTTGTGGGTCATATAAAGCATAATCATTATCCAGTAACGTGTTCCAGCCGCCCTCGTTACCGTTATCCCAAAATATAATTGACGGGTGATTTACGTCGCGCACCACCATTTCTTTAACCAGTTTATGGCCAACCAGGGTATCGTATTTCGCTTCCCACCCGGTTAGCTCATCCAGCACATACAAGCCCAGCGAATCGCAAACATTTAAAAAATCCTGGTCGGGAGGGTAATGCGACATGCGTACCGCGTTCATATTCATTTCCTTCATCAATTTTACATCCAGCAAATGAACCGGGTGACTTAGCGTGCGCCCCGTTTCGGGCCAGAAACTATGGCGATTACAACCTTTCAGTAGTATTTTGGCGCCGTTTACATAAAACCCGTCATGAAGGCGTAGCTCAACCGTGCGGAAACCAAATTTTTGTTTGATGCGATGAATAACACCCTGTTTGTTTTTTATAGCAACAACTACCCGGTATAAATTGGGGAACTCGGAACTCCATAATAAAGGTTTGTTAAAACTGCTTTTTAGCTCCAAATGATCCTGCATAGTATTGGCAGTGACCGAAAAAGGCTTGCCCACGTTTTCACCGTTTAGCTTTTGAACCTGTGCCTCTATTGTTTCACCACCGCGAAGATTTTGCAGATAGGCATCCAATTGAAAAGAACCATCGGCTTTTGCATTTATAGCTACCCTGTCGATAAAAGTTTCGGGAACAATTTCTAAATAAACAGGGCGATATATACCCCCAAATAACCAGAAATCGCTGTTTTTACGTTCCGCGTCATTTACAGAAGCATTTGCTGATGTTTTGTCGACTGTCACCTCCAGCAGGTTTTGGGCATTCGGTTTAAGCAGGCTGGTTATATCATATTTAAAGCGATAAAAGCTGC
>Ga0206969_1017_pt2 | contig 40858 bp, 41 predicted proteins | sample Alteio_BWOrgHeat_87_FD_153256 | JGI IMG/M metagenome (GOLD analysis project Ga0206969, IMG submission 153256) | Enriched cells from forest soil in Barre Woods Harvard Forest LTER site, Petersham, Massachusetts, United States -... | ecosystem: Environmental > Terrestrial > Soil > Temperate forest >... | reverse complement strand
GCCGTTCCGGTAGTTGTGCCGAAGTGCTTGCCATGATCATCTCCTGACTACTGTTTGCGTTCAAAGGTCAGGTGTTTCTTGCCAATTGCCAGATAACCCTTGTCCACGACTTTCGGCAAAACGTAGGTTCCATCCTTCAATTGGAATTCGACCAGGTTCGGCTTACCGTCTTTGATTTCGTAGACGGCGAACTTCTCAGTCGCCTCGGTCTTGATGTAGGTGAATTGCTCATCGTGATAGATGGAGGCGATGTTGAAGCGCTTCTCGTTCTTGTAGCGGTAATCGAATTTCACATCCTTGGTGGGATAGTCGGATTTGAACTTGTTGACGGCATCGTCGGCCTGGAGGCGCACGGACTGGAGTTGTGCCTTGTAGCCATCGACTTCCTCAGCCGAGACAAGTTTTGGAGCGTTGCCGTTCGCTGCGGTAAGGACCGTGGCCTCGTTCAATGATGACCTTCAGGTCCGGATCACCGGCAACCTCGTCGAGGGTAAAGGAATAGACATTTCCCTTATCGGTAATCAGATTCAAGTTGCTGTGAATGCCGCTCTTGGCGGGGTGCAGAAAACAGAAGCTCTGCGCGACATCGATGACCCAGAAATCTTTGTCGCCGCTGGCCGCCGCCAGGATCTTCTCCGTGGTCGGCAGTTGAATCAATGTGGTGTATCGAAGCTTCGCCTTGATCGCGATGATGTCGCTTGAGTGATACTTCACGGTGCGCGCGGCGCCATCGGCGAAGCTGAGAGTGGTAGCGATGAGAACGATAACCAATGCAAAGAGGCTGTTCACGGCAAACTTCTCCTGTGTGCTCCGTAGAGCATCTGTGATTCGCACACAAACAGTTGCTATTAGAGGGCGCGAGACTCCACGGGATGATCCCGCGCCAGTTCGAACAAGCCCTCTTGGACGCCGAAGCGTTCGAAATAGCGTAGCCGCTGGACGTTGTCTCGGGGCGTGTTGGTCGCCATCCAATAGGAGAACGAGTCCACGCTCAGGTGTAGTTTCTTGGCGCTCTGCGGCGTCTTGATCAGCAGATCGCGTTTGGGAACCAGCCCTGCCAAGAGATCCATCTCGGTATCGTTCAGGTGAAACGCATTCCGGTAAAGCGGGATGTCGATATCGGGATTGGCCAGGAAGATCTTCGTTGGGCAGCTTTCGCAGACGATCTCTAGCATTTCGGAGTGCGCGAGTTCGTGTAGGGATTGAGTCGCCAAGATCATCGCCGCGTTTTTCTTGCGCCAGGTCTTCTCCGCTTTGGTCACGTACTCGCGAATGGTGCGATTGCGGATGAACATCCACGCCTCGTCAAGAATGAAAACTTTGAATCGTCCGGCATTCGTGGCTTCTTCGATTGCGCTGCTGGCACGGTGCAGCACATAGAAGAGCAGCGGCTCGAGCACGTCAGGGTAGATGGTGGTCGCATCGAAGTTGAAGGTTTGGAACGGCCTGAGGGTCAGGGTGTCTTCTGTGTTGTCGAAGACATGCCCGAACTGGCCCGCCCGTGTCCAACGCTGCAGCCGTTCCCCTAGCGGACCGACCATCGCGGCGAAGTTGGTTAGTGTGCGGGTCTTGGGATCGAGTTTGTAAATTCTCTCGACGCCGGCATACAGGCTTCGTTCCTCGATTCCATTCAGCTCATACTTGCCATGGCCTTCAATCAGGATTTTGAGCAAGGCATACAAGAAATCAAGATTGGCCTTCTCAGGTGCGAGACTGAAGGGATTGATGGTGAAGGCCTGATCTGCGGGCCCGACATTCAAGTAAGAACCGCCGAAGATGCGGGTGATGTTCTCGAAGCTGCCGCCGAGATCGAAGATGTACGTCTGCGGGTCGTACTTTTGCAGGCTCTGAATCAGGAAATTAAGAAGGAATGATTTGCCTGAGCCGGTTGCACCCAGGATCAGGGTGTGCGCAACGTCCTGCTGGTGGAGGTTGAGGTAGAACGGGGTCGCCTGGTCGGTCTCAAGCACGGCCAGATATTCGCTGTTTAAGTGCCGGTTAACGACTTCGCCGTTGTGAACCGCGAAGAGCAATGACAAGTCGGCGTAGTTGGTATTCAGGAGGTAAAGTCGCCGCAGGTTGAAGGCGGCATTCCCCGGCACAGTAGCGAAAAAGGCATTGAGCAGGTTGTAGCGCTCCTCGAGAAGCCCGCCGTCGTACTTGGTAAACGCGCGCACGAACTCAGGCACCACCCGGTCCAGTTCTTTTGAATTCTCGCTGTGCAGGAGGCACGTTAGCGAGAACTCCCCGAAGTATTTGCCATCGTGAGCGATGGCGGTAAGACAGTCGCCCAGGTCGGCGACGGCTGCCTGCTTCGAATCGTCAATCAGTTCATCCGCCGAGCCCTTGTGTTCGTTGAGGCTGAGATTGCTCATAAAGGAAGTCTTGGAGTTATGAAAGTGACGGCGGCGGCTATGGATGACCTTGCGCGCCTTAGCGTTATCGATCGCCTGCCATTCGGTAACCACGGTAAATGGCGCCTTGATCTCCAGCAGGTCACGCAGAATCAACGGCCACGTCTCTGACGGTGGCTCTTTGAGCGTGAGTACCTTTAAGTAGCGATCGCCAGCGCGGAGATGACCGCGGTGCGCTTCGATCTCCGTATCGCAAAGCTGGAGATCGAGGGCTTCCGCGGAAGCCATCTGGGCGCTCTCGCGCTTCCAACGGTCGAAATTCAGGGTGCGGTAAAGAACCGCAAAGGCCTTCTCTGCCGGCAACAATTCTGTTGGAACCAAGTCATCCAGTTGTTGCATGAAGCTTCGCGCCCGGTGCTGCAGCTGCCGTGCGGCGGTATCGAGGTGCTCGGCCATAAGCATGCGAGCCTTCTCCGACGCAAAGTTTCGGAGGAGGTCGCGGCCGGCGCCGATAAAATCATGGGGCGCTCTCTTCAGGGCAGAGATTATGCTGGCGCTCGAGGCAGCGCCCTCCCGGATCAGAACGAAGTAGACATCGAGCCTGTAGAGATCTTTAGCTCGTCCTTCCAGATGCCGTTCCCGTTGCTCCAGCGAAGCCTGGACCAGCGGATTGGGATGCGTAGCCGGCGCACTGACATCCGCTTGGCTCTTGAAGAGAAGCTGATAGATTCGCGTCCTTTCATCGAAGACGCGTAGCGCGGCCTCGAGGCGTTTGACGGCGAGATCGCGAGCGGCAGGGTCAAGGCTCTCGTAGTCGACACCTTCGATGCCAAGGACGACTCCGGCATCGCCGGATTTGGTGATGAAGGAGTACTCATCCCAGAACCCGAAGAGATTCACGTTCGTGTGCAGAGCGCCAGCGTCGGTAAACGCCTTCCGAATTGGTTCCAATCTAAGCATTGCGAATCAGGATCGTTTCTCTTCGGTATTTGCCGGGATCGTAGAGCGCTCGGAACTTCGAAGAATTCAACAGCACCCGCAAGATTTGCGTGTCATAACGCGTCGCCCATTGCGCCGCGATGAGTCCGATTGCGAACAACAGCAGGCCGCCAAGCAAGCTGTGCAGCAGGTTGAACACACCCGCTCCCGCGATGAGAGCGGCGAAGAACAGCCCGCGCTCGGCGCCGAGAATTGTGAGCGGGCGGTTCATGCTCTTATGCACCCGGTTTTGTCGTCTGGTCTGCATGTCGCTATGCACCGGGGAATAGCCAGGACATAAAGTTAACCGCACCGATCGACATGCCCACACCGAAAACGATTCCAGCCAACGTGCGTTTGGATTGGCCTTCGCCATAGGCGTAGGTCAGTCCGCCTATGACGATCGCCACCAGGCTTAATCCTGTGGCAATCGGGCCGGTAAACGAGTTGCGAAGGACGGTGACTGCGTTTTCCCAAGGCGAGTTCCCCGTCTGCGCAAAGGCGGGAGCCACGAAGATCAAAGTGATTGCGATGATTCTGACTGTCGCTCCCGAAGTGATTCGCTTCAGTTTCATGCGCGCGACCCTCTTTTCGTCGGAATCGAGCAATCCACAACTCGAACTCAACGAACGCAGAGTAAGGCGTTTCAAAATGCCGCGTCCAATACTTCCTCATGGGCCGTTGATAGCCCTTGTCTATGAGTGTGCGGGGGGCCGGCAGTGTGCGGCGCCAACGGTCCAACAGGTAGGCTCGCAAGTTCCGCATCGGTGTAGGACGAAAACACAAAAAGCGAAACACTGCCGCCGCATCTCAAATCTGGGAAATCCAATACTCGCGTCTGGTCTTCCAGGATGAAGCGAGTATGTGGTGGGCTGTATTTGCTGTTACGCTTCTTGTAATTATGCCACCTGTAGTGGTATATTTAGTGAGAGGGGTCTTCATGCCTGAGCTGTTCTCTGTGAATGAAGCGGCAGCGATCGCTGAGATTTCGCCGGAGACGATTCGCACCGCCCTGGAAAAGAAGTCTGTGGCCCCCGCACGCCGGTATCGGGCGGGCAAAGCTGTGCGTCATCAGTTCTCACCCGGCGATGTGCTCTATGTGAAGGTATTATCTGAATTTCCTTTTGCGCTCTCCAAGCATGACAAGCACTCTCTCGCACAGGTCCTGGCACAAGGAAGCAAGAAGGCGTCCCACTGGTCTCTCGATGGTGCGGACTTGGTCTATCGCTCAGGGAATATGCAGGTCGTCGTGCAATGCAAGCCATTGCGGCAGACTGTTGATCAGAACGTGGCTGCCTTCCGTTGGGGCAAGCAGCGGATCGTCTCGTCGCCTGAGGTATTGGAAGGCGAACCGGTTTTCCGTGGGACGCGCATTCCGCTCCGACATGTCGCATCGCTGTTTCGAAAAGGCATTTCCGAACAAGAGATCGCGGAAGATTTCCCCAGCCTTGGTGAACTAGATCTTGCGTACGCTCGACTGGCTTCGCGGTTTGGAGAAAAGCCAGGACGCCCTAGGAGGCGGCTGCGGATCAAGAGGAAGCGCACCTAGCCCAATTTCATGCGTCTGCTGCTCGATGAGCATATCTCGCCCGCTATAGTCAGCTGGCTATCCGCAATCGGGATATATGCACAATCCGTACCGCATGTCGGGCTGGCTGGTCGACCGGATCATGACATATGGAAGTATGCCTTAGATCATGACTTCGCAGTGGTCACTACGAATGCACGAGACTTCATCGAATTACTTGCTGTTGACGTGCATCCGGGATTGGTTGTGTTGCGCGAAAGTGGCTTGAGCCGTAACGAACAGTGGGAACGGATTGAGCCGGTAATTGAGCATGCGAAAGCATCGAACGACGAGGACTTCTTCCTCAACAAGTTGATTGAGGTCACCGGCGTCGGCAAGTTCGAAATTCGTAATATTCCGACCTCATAATCTAAGGATAGGTACGCTCGTCGTAGATCGACGGGGTTAACCTGATTCAGAAAGCCCGCCTCTTCCTTCAGTGCGGCCCGCGAACCCGTCCACCGATTCGTCGTTCGGTGAAAACAGCGAGGATCATCTCGCCGCAATCCAAGGATCAGTGTCTCTTGTGCTTCCTCTTTGCGAGCGCGGAAAAGCTAGCGCGCCGACACAAGAACACCTGGAGGTACCCTCCGGTCTTCTGAAAGAAGTCTTTCTTTGTCAGGCGGACAAAGTCGCTGCATTTGTTCCACCTTTTCGGCTTCATAATCCATGGCAGAGCTTCCCCGAGCGGAACCGGTACGCTATCAAAGTGTCGCCACGATTGGAGGTCAGCAATCGCAGGACCGCTCTGCTTGGTTATGCTTCGTCGCTTCTTGGCGGTGGAGATTGTTAGCTGGTGCACTCCACTTGCGTGCAGCGATGCATGAGTCTCCGTACCTCCGTAAGATGCGTCAAGGTCGCGGCTTTGCCCACAGCGAAATCGAAGTAGCTGATGTGGCCAGCGCCGTTGTTAATCCATGACCAGCAGTACGCGTGCAACCCATCGAACTGCAGAAGAGCAATTGGGAATTGAACACCGTTGTGCTCCGTATAGAATCCGCGATAGACGACCGTATTCATGAGAATTGCAAAAGCAAATCCCGATCAGCTATTTTCGCAGAATTTCACGCTGGTCGATTCGAGAGTTGATTTCGTGCGCAGAGCGCATTCAAGGCGTCGCTCACTATCTGGAATCCGGTTTTATGGCCCCAGGGGATGGAAGACTTGGGACTCGATCACTACCCCATTTGCGATAGACCTTTCGTATCTGACCACAAAGTCTCGACCCTCAACCGGAAGCCAGTCGTAAGTCAGGAGATCGGCAATTCCGACATGAAGGTCCTCAGCATTTTGCAAGATGCGCAGGAAGGGATCGAATTCGATGATCGCTACATGATCGTTAGTGTCGATCCATAGCCAGTGATCTCGAGCAATGAGCAGGAAGTGTACATGTTGATAACCCTCGAGAGAATTCGTCAATTTGCCCTGCGCGTGGAGGTGATCGGGATTCTCATTCAGAAATCCCTTGATTAACCCTAGTTGCCTGATTCCTTTCAGAACATCAGAATCTCTGTCCACGCTTTCAATAGGTCTGGTCGGTTTTCGGGCCCATTTCATTTCTGCGATAACTACGGTTGATGACGGCAGGTCTTCAACGATTAGATCGACGTCCGGAAGCGCTTTGGGAAGTGTAGCTGGCCCCTCTACCCGAAATCTCGATGCCTCCTTGAGCGTGCTCCGCATCTCTTCCTCTTTTTCCAGCGTCGCCGCATCGTAAACCGACGGCCTCAGGCGCGAGCACGTCTGCAAAATGTTTTCGTCAATGCAGCTATGCAACGGAAACTGTGGCGCAAGAGCGAGGGTTTCTGAATGAGCATCCATTGGAACGAATGGATGTACGTGCAGATTTACGCTGCGAGTAACCCCGAGTGTCAGATCATGGACCATGCAATCGGATTTCCGAGCCGTTAAGCCAGTGATGACAGCCAAAATTCGAGCCCAGCGACGGCGCGGTTTGATCATGATGGCAGAGTCAAGCGGAAACTCGTTTCCAGCTTGCAACCAGCGATAGCAAAGGTGTTCATGTGCGGCGCAGACAGCGAGCAGGCCGACGTAAAACCTCTTGAAGTCTGCCAGCGTGTACTCACCTAAGTCGATGGAGTCCGCTCGGCGACAGATTCCCTCGACGCGTGTACGGTACTCCGGGAGCAGTGCGGACCAGAGCTCCGTTGGATCGGGATACAGAAAGCGATGCTTCCCCTTGTCTTCACAGGTCTGCAGTACCGTACTAAAAAGCTGCTGCAATTCGTGCTGTTGCTCCGGCTTCGCGGCACGGGCAGACTTGAACCTTCCGGCACCTGGCCTAAATCCCTTCTGATATGCGCTGACCTGCCGCTCTCTGTCATCTCCGACTGCCGTGAATCTCGCACCTGTTTGATTGAGTGCTTCGGCCAAGCAACGATCCTTGTGCCACATGGGGAAGCACGCCAGAAAACCATCGTAGTTATTTGCGACCTGCAAAGCCTCCTCAGCAGAAGTCTGACAAACTGCGCTCCAATTCCATTTGCTTATCAGTTTTGAGGCTGGTTTGCCGTATTTAGCAATCCATTCGACCTCAAGAGTGCATAACCTGCTTAAGTTAATCAGAAGAACGTCGAATCTCGAACTGTTATCGCCGTATTGAGCGATCTCCGCCTCAATTCGCGAAACAGCATTTGTCAGGACAGTCCACACCGCCTGATTTCTTGGCATCCTGAGCAGTCTGAGACCTTTGAAGCACTCATCACTTTGGGTCTCGATGACGCGAAGAGTGTCAAGCAACTCTTTAGGCGCCTCTTTTTGGAGATACCTCATAGATGTAACGAAGTGTCTTGTTGCGACGGGGCTTTTTCGAGTTTACTGGATACGCGCGGTCGAGGAGGAGATCGTCTCGCGTAATTCCACTGCTTCGATTTTCGTCGAGAGCACCGTTTCATCAGGAGTGCCCTAGAAGGGCACTCCTGATGCGGCCTCCTCGACCGGCTGGGCAGTAACGGCCACGCTTTCGGCAGCACGTTCCGCTCGATCCAGCTTGCGGATCGAGCGGATGTGAACTTCCTGCACGCGACGTTTGTTCTGTTCGCGATCGGTGTACTCGCCAGTGCGCACTTCGCCTTCGAGCTGCACGTGTGAGCCCTTGGGAAGTTTCTCGACAACCTGGGCGAGCGTGCCCCAGGCAATGCAGCGATGCCACTCGGTGCGCGAAGCGAATTCACCGGATTGTTTGTCCCGATAGGATGACTTCGTAGCCACAAGTACTACGGCGTAGCTGCGATTGTTCTTGGTGGAGCGAGCGTTGACATCTTTTCCGGTGAAGCCGATCAGGTTGATTTTGTTCTGATACATATGGAGTTCCTCTTTTCTGTCCCGTTCTCTCGGGGCACCCTGACCGGAGGTTCGCAAAGGGCCCTGCTCCCAAGCCGGGTCCCAAAGCAGTCGGCCTTCCTTCTTTCGACGGATTTGGGTGGGAAGGCAAGGTGTGCATTTTCGGGAAGGATCCAAAAGAAATTTCCCCGTTCTCTGGGGCTTGACCGCGCAGCGGCAAATTTGTTTTGGAAGGAACCGGAAAAAGCAGAAGGCCGCAGCCCGCCGGGCGCAAGACCAGCCCGAAAGCGGTGCCCGAGAGATAAGGGTCAGGAAAGCAGGAACGAAAAAATCAGAATCACCAATTAGCAGAACCGGAAAGTGACGCTGCGACTCCCGGCAAGAACAGACAGCGCTGCGACAAAGTCGAAGGGCGGGATCAATCCATGCAGAGGCGAATCCGGAAAGTCCTCCGCGCTCTTCAAGCCGAAAGCCACGGATTGAAGTTCGCTCTGATAGACTCGGTACTTCCCACGAGCCTCATATCCAAAGTGAAAAGGACAAACGATTGGACACAGAGCAGATTATCGAAGCCTTAAGAAGCGAGCGGCAGCGGATCGATTTGGCGATTGCAGCGCTGTCGCGTGGAAATACACTAGCCGTAGCTCGAAGCGCGAGCCAACGGCGCGGGCCGCGACGTATGAGCGCCGAAGCCCGCCGGCGCATCTCCGAAGCACAAAAAAAGAGATGGGCAAAACAGAAGCGCGGACAATGAAACAAGCTCCAGGCGCGGACCTTCCCTTTATGGAAAGAAGTGTGGCGGCGCGGCTTCGGGCAAAGCCGCCTCTTTACTTAGATATCTAGCGGCCGGTTTCCATCGTCGACTCTGAGATCCCCTGTTGGTGAAATAAAAGGTGCCTGATCAAAGTTTCATGATGACGGAGTTGATCATTCGCAGGGGCGCGACCGGACAGTTCTATGTCACGGACAGCGCCGATCCGAGCTTCGAGTTAAACGAGATTACGGACGCGCAATTGCTCGGCTATTTGCGCCATCGCAGGCTGGTGGGAACAACGGCGGAGGCGGTGATTCAGCAGTTTGATCCTGAGCAAAAAAGATCCATCGTCCACGTCACGATTGACCGTTCCATATAGACCTTTCGATCACAGAGAATTGAAGGCGTGCATGTGGAATCTCGAATCCACTCCCTAAATCGTCGGGCGTGCCGGTCATCAAGGCTCTTTCCAACTAAGTCTCCAAATACCGGCTCCTTGGGAACCGAGATATGCAATACGAGCTGTGCCTCGAAGGAAGCGTATCTGACGCACGCGCGGGATCAGCCTTCCGCCGCTAGATTTGACAGCCGCCCAAGTGGTGCCGCCATCACTGCTCGCGAAAACTCCGGAGTCCACTCCTGCAGCAATCATTAACAGTGGATCGGTGGGATCTAAAGCAAGCGACGAGGGCTGTGGATACCCTTCGAATGCGGTAAAGTCTGTCGGCCCTTTTTTGTTGATGTATTCGAATCCCCCGTTAGCAGTAAGAAGAGAATCAACGTTGTGAAGGGGTATCCAAACCCTGCCTCCATCGCGAGAAAGTACAATTGCGGGCTGATTCGAGTCCTTATCAAATACTGCCGCCAGAATCTCCGTTCCGCTACCGCCAACGGCAAATACGCCAAACCCGCTCGCGCTCTGAGGTGGTTGTATTTTGACCCAGCGGGCAGGGTTAGCTTGTTCGTCCAGCCGGTATATGCTCGATGGGGTTAGACCAGAACAGTCTCCAGTCTGAAGAAAAAGTGAATGCAGAGCATGTTCGGCGCCTGAGACCGTAATACCACAGGCATCCGTCGGTGATGACGCCGCACCCAAACGATCCCAGCGCACTGGTTTAGCCCGGATATTCGGTGTTCTAAATAGGCCGGCAGTTGTTAGTACTAGGAACGACTCTCCCTCTATATGCTCAACTGCATGAGCCTCCCAACCGGGTATTAGTCCCAGTGGGTAATTTCCGAGTTGCTGCGGGTTCTTCACACCAGGATCAGCGAGGAACAATTGGTTTTCCCGAACAGGATGATTTTTATCCTTGTAGCAGCAACTGTTGTACACGACGGTGCTTGCAGAACTCGCTCGCGTGAAGGAATCGCAGCAATCGAAGTTAGTCCATTTTGCAACACCCGATCCTGCTTGGCGACTATAGAATGCTCCGCTATCCTGATTCCCAAAATATAGATCTTCGGTTCCTCCAGCCGCATTTGAAACGCCGTCCATTCCAAAAAACCACAGTGAATGGGGGCTCGCCTTCGGCTGATCCCAAATGGGACTCTGACAATTTGGGTCCATGCTCAGAGTGTTGACGTAAACACCTCCGTCCGATGAAAATGCGAGTGGACATGCATTGACACTAGCGCTGGGCTCGAATACGAGCTGTCCAACATCGTCGTGTGCGCCGTGGTTTCGAGTGTATGTTTCACCCCAGGTCCCAATCTGGCATCGGCGTATAGTCGGTTTGGCAACAGTTGGGGTCTTACAAGCAAGTCTGTACAACTCAACATCGCCAAACCAGAGGTCAAAATCGCCTCCTGATCTCTTGTTGGCCGTCACGAATGGAATTCTGCCCTGATAATTTGGTGTAGAAAGACCAACCCCCCAATGCTGGCCTCCATCGTCGGACTCGTACAGTTTGTCTCCGACTACCGCAAACAACACATCAGGCTCGTAGGGCGACACAGCAATGGAACAGCGACCAGACGGCAGCAACCGGGGAACAATCCATGTCTTTCCTCGATCTCGCGATCGAGCGTGACCGTCGTCGCCACAGACGTCCACGATCCCGTCGTCGTGAACATTTACGTCCCATATTCCATCAGCAGGATCATTCGGGCTCGGATCCACATAGCTCCATGTATTCCCTGAATCCCTGCTAATGGCCAGTCCACAGCTTGTACCGACGTAGATATTGTTCCGGTTTTCGCGCTCGAAAGCGATCCCAAAAGCTGTGAGTTCCTGCTGAAAGGCTGGTATCCGACAAAAGTGGAGCGGCGGGACAACGGATGCAGGGTGAGACCATGTTGCCCCACCGTCAGCGCTCACGTTTATTCCAGAAAGACTCCGTGCTCGACCGTCGTAAAAAGAAGTCGTCACGATGCGATTTGAATTGGTCGGATCGACCCCTACGCGCCACAAAGCGACTGGCAGATGGGAATCTAGATGCGCCCACGTCTGCCCGCGATCCAGGCTCTTAAAGAGGCCGCCCCATTCGCTCGAGGCATACATGACATTCCCACTGACGGCTAGGCCATTAACCCGCCCCGCGGCGGAGCCGTCGGGATCGCTGGCGTGAAGAGTCGAATTGTCAGGGCTGATGTCAGTGATCCTCGGAACGGCTACGCTTCCTTGCGTATGTGCAGATATCACGAAGATCAAGGAAATGCCCGAAGTCACAATCAGGCGCATCCACGAACGTCCATGCAAAAGATTATCGGTATTCATTTGGCAACTAGCGGTGTGAATCGATGGGGCACACTGGTCCCGTTGTTTCGACGGTCACATTCTTCCAGCCTTGAACAGTTTTTGTCCGCAAGCGCCAGAAATAGTTGACTCCTGCCTGTAACCCTTCAGGCTGAAGGACAAATTTGCCCACAGCGGGTTTCGCTTCACGTGGAGTGGGCACTGTAAGACTACGCAGCGGATCCAGCTGGCGACTACCGCCTGACATTCGAGAGGCAGCTGGATTGCCCTCGGTCTTCGGCCATATCGTTACAAAATCCTTTCGTTCAAACCCTATTTTGTCAGTAGTGACATCAACAAATTGCGGCGCTGGCGCCGATTCTCCTGAATGCTGCGATACCTTCCAAACAATCCGAGCCACTGGCATACCCGGGTGCGTGCGACTGCAGAATGCCTTAACGCTAAAATCTGCGCTTGACTCATCGCCTGTCTGAGCAGTGCCAAACGTAGTCAATAGAATAAATACTGTAGGTCCACAAAACGCTTTCATAGCATCACCACTTTTGGGCTTCATCATCAGTGACAGAGATCATGTGAATCAACTTTGAAGAAAATAGGATCCAATTGTCTTACGGCTCTGTTGATAGACTCTCCAGTGAATACACCGAAGAACGCATTACCATTTGCCACCAACCCCTCATAGTCTCCCCACATAAAACCGGAGGGGGCTAACTGCAGGTTGCTGGAGTGCAAGGTCTGGATTGTATGACCTTGCCAAGTCTTGCCTTTATCGAGAGAGATAAACATTCTATGCCTAAACACGGTGCGAGGGCCCGAATCATCGTAATCGACATAAAGCAATCCTACCGCACCATCGTTAGTGACCGCTATTTCAGGATATGCGCTGTTGTGAGTACCATCAGTCGCTCTGTTCGTTGTCCAAGTCTTTCCAAGATCTGAGGATCGCGCAACATAAATTTGAGCAAACCCAGAACTGTCTTTATTTACGTGCGTTACGTACACGTCGCCGGAGCCCGGAGCGGTCGTGATCCAAGCATCGCTACTACGTGCTCTCGCCGTGGGCCCCTTGACTGGGTTGCCAAATGCATCCGTAAAAAAAGTGACGACAGAGTCGTTTCCCGTTACAGAGACTCCTTCTTCACCAACCAGTTGGGCCCAGGTCTTCCCACAATCGTCAGAACGCTTGACTCGGAAATGCGCTCGTTCAAAATCTTTGGTAACATCACCTTCCCTTGTCTTAAAGAGCACATATGCGTGACCGTATTCGTCGACAGCTACTCTTGTAGTACGATTCGGAAATTGGCGGTTGTCACCGACCTTAGTATTGTGGATCGTCTGACCGCGATCATTCGAAGAAGAGTCCATCGAAACCTCCTTGTCATTGGCGTCATTCGAGTCGTCAGAAGGTCGGGTATTTAACCAGACGGAATACACCTGGTTGCGACAAGTGGTGTCGTGCAGATCTACGATGACTTGCGGCTGGTCGTCTCCGAACACCTCACCGACGTTGAGGGGATCGTCCTCTCCCCTTTCCTGACGGTAGATGAAATTTCTCGGCGGCCCTCCAGAGTTGTCGTCAAGTCCTAGTTCGGCAACGACCAGGCGTCCCTCTCTGTCATACGAAATTGCTTGGTCTCCTGGTCCATCCAATTCCTTCGGCTGTGGCAATTGGGGTACCCGCCGCCAACTCGTTCCCCCATCCCTGGACTTCCAAATGGGAGCCATTGTTGTGTTGTCCCAGGCGCCCGAGAATGCCACGACAGCTATTTCATCTGGGTTTTTTGGATTTACCGCGATACTCGGCTCCCCGTCGTCGAGGTTTTCCCTGTCGGTTAAGTCATTCGCGATGTCGACAAGCCGGATGGGTTTGCGTGTTTGGCCGCTTTCTCTCACGTTCGGGGTAGGCTTCTTCGAGCAAGAACAGGTGAGCATTAGTGCCGCCAAGGGGAGAGAAGCACAAAGTGATCGTCGACGTTTCATGACACAGGACCTTGTGTTAGCATTTTGTGGCGTCTTTCGGTCACTGGCACTATCCTTGTTACTCTGTTTCGGTGAGCTCTATGTTCCTGAAGGAAATCGCCTTTTGTGGCATCGCGTTTATCGGATCTGCCTGCCATGGACAATCTTCGTCTCCTCTCACCATTCAGCAGGTGCTCGCTAATCCTCATATTTGGGGCAAGGATCTCCCGACCGCATTGGCGGATGTTTCCGCTATGCGAAAGACGGGCGAAACACACGTTGCTATCTTTTCCAACAAAGTCGAGAGTACTTCTGGTAAGAAGCCGGCTGAGGCTGACATTCATATGGCAGATCTACTCCGAGCTTTGACTTCCGTTTCGGCGTTCGAAACCTCCGAGTACCATAGAGTGCTCGACTGCAACCATGGCCCGAAGGCCGTTTGCGCGTCGCCTGTTTCAACGCGTTTTCAGCGCATCGAGAAGGTCGACAACAACGACAAAGTGGAAGTTGCTGCGATCTCTACCAGACTTCAATTCCTAAAGCCCGAAACTAGCATAGCGACAATTAAGAGCGAGCTCGGCACGCCTGAGCAGGTTACTCAAGAAGTAATTCAAACCAAGTACGAACGACGTCCCACAATCTTGACCAAGTATAAGTATGCTTCCGGAGCCGTTGTTTTCGCGACTTCGAATTTGAAGCCAAATGGCAAGCTAGACAGAGTTATCTTAAACACTGATGCTGTTGCCAACGCACTGAATGCAGCTTCAAAATAGGGACGGCTTAGCTTCAGGAATCGCCTTCTTGGACCCCTCCATCTCGTTTCGGAATCATCGCCGTAGTGAAGCGCCCTCATCTCACAGAACTGGCCAAAAGAAAAGGGCCCCTTGAATTCAGTACTGAAACACCTCATCTAGCCGCCGGAACCACGATTTAAGAAGACTCTCAACACGTTTTAAAAACGAGTCGACGTTGCAACTACGGCTTACTGAATGTAATTGCAACCCCAAACGCTGGCTTGTAGGATTTTTTTAGCGGCGGTGTTGTGATTGTTGCTGGGACAGAAGATCCCTCGGAAAATCCATCTCCAAGCCGCACGTCTCTCCCTATGTGCAATCCTGGCGTAATAAATACTGTCCTATACAAAATGATAGTAGGCCCGACAATGTATTCAGCGTCCGATCCGCCGGAAGAGTCGCCTTTGATATTGGCAGCTACACCGAAACCGCCACCAAGAGCAAAGACTTCGTTCGGCTCACAAATGCGGGCACTGATAAGAGCGACGGGAAGAGGATGGAAATTAGAATGTGACGTCGTGACGAAACGATTTGTTGTAGTCGTACCTCCAGGAGTGTCGGGAACGGCGTGAATTGCAAACTCCCTTTCAGTGATCGAACTGAACGCAACTCCAGCTGAGACGTCAAAAGGAGATGCGCATTCCATCGTGCCGAATTCATAGTTTGTTGACGAAGTTGCAGTGGTTGCTGGCATCCTATCTATCCTCACCAGCGTTACCTTTACCTGTTTCGTTCGAGCAAATGCGTACTCGCAAGTCACTTCATGGGAAGTACTGTAGGCCGCGGGAACCAAAGCGGCGTCAAGTCTGCCATTCCACATTTGCAGAAGCTGCTGCGAATCCACGAAGCTTGTGTACTTGTCACCATTCGTACCAATATCGTCAAGAATAGCTCCCAATTCGGTCATAATCGTAGACAGCCTATCTATCCTCGGGGCAAATGAGCCTAATAAGGTTTCATGAGTTCGGATCAGCTCTTCCAAGCCTAACAGTTCTTGAATTGAGGTTCTTATCGTCTCACTATCGGTAGCGCTCAAAGTCTTGTTTGAGCCCACAACGACTTGGCGGGCTAAAAGCTTATTCTGCAAGTCGTGAACGTTGGTTCGGGCGGTTCCCAGATCCCGAGCGGCAGCTGTTGTAAACCCTGTTATTTCACTCTTAAGAGCTGCAGTTCCGTCGCTCGCGTACCGTCCTCGAGTGCGCAACTGGTCGAGCGTGATCTGAAGTGGCCAGGTTGCATGCAGAGATGAAGTCCAACTACCGTCGCGAAGTTGATTTATTTGGACGGTCAGGTTTCCATTCGCTTGAACCAATGCGTCGGAACTCTGAAGTAAGGCCTTCAGACGCGCTCCGGAAGACTTCAGTGAAGCCGTTGAGTTCGCTGCGACTGCTTGTTGGGCAAACACGTCTTCCCGCAACTTTGAAAGCGAGACATCAGTAGCTCCTCCGTCGCCGCGCTCCAGTACCGAAGTCTTATCGTTCTCCGTATCAATCGAGCTGAAGAGATCATCTGTTGCGACGGATAACTGCTGAGTCTGGATTGCGAGCTTCAGAGTCTCGTTGCTAACTTCGTTGCTTGACCTCCTGGCGCCGGGGGCGGCTCGCCCTCCCAAAGAACTAGGCAGCTTTGCTTCAAGGGTGTTCAGGTTCGCGCTGCTATTTGCCTTTTCGGTCGCGTGATTTTTATCCGCGGCAGCTGGAGCGGCAGCCGGAGTGTTCGCGGATCCCGAAGGAGAAGTAAGCTTTGACCAGAGATCAGGGTTACTTCCATACGACGTTACCACGGACCAGGAATAATCGTAGCGCAAGGGGTTGATGTAGTTCGCGACTATCCTCCTCGGCCCTCGAAAGGTTTCGGCTGAGGAACCGGCAAATGATCTCAAATCGATGGAACGTTCCTGTGTCGCCCTGCATGAAGCATCTGCACTCCTGACATTAGAGCCCATTGCGAATAGTATGACCACTAGAACCGACACTTTTCGTTTCAAACGACCCCTCCTCATAGCAACTTTCTGATTGGCAACGCGTTCAATTCACAAACTTCCTGAGAGCAATCGGAAGCGCAGAGAAAAGAGTGAATTCGCCTTCGTAAACGGCGTTAGACCGCGGTCGCAAGGTAGTCCAGAAAGATATAAGCAGAGTTCGGCCGAGTCGAGCCGATTCGTTGAGGTTTCTTACAAAAACGAAACGCCTCTCAAGGCTCCGCGGTTTTGGCCAAACGGCTCATGTCAAAAGGTTGCTTGAAGAAGATAGGAGACTGTCGGCGCTCATATCTTTAACTAGTGCCGTCACCTAGAATTGTGATGAAAGCAGGATAGGCGCACTGTTCCACGCTAAAATCCGCATGAATCTCGCATTTCCCAGGCCGGGAAAGTACTTAACTAACTAGTACCGACCGCAGGCAATGTATAATGAGTGGGTAAACACTGGCATCGGAGGCTTCCCAAGTAAAGATATCGTGGGACAAGCGGACTAGACTGAATGGCATCCATCACTCTCGCATTTTACCAATTCATAGTCGAAGCCTGCGGTTTAACCCAGAAATAGATTTCCACAACACGCATATTCGTTTTCGTAAGAAGAAGCTCCATCAGTATCGGGTCCAGCATTGCCTGGAGGTTTTCTCTGGACGCAAATGCTTTTGTTGGGTCGAGCAACCAAGGCTGCCTAGGAAAATCTCGATTCCTCGGAGTGGCAATGCGGACGGCCGTATCATTAAGCCAGTCGTCGCGCGGAGAGGATTATGGCCCAGCGATTCTGCGGAAACCACTAACCCCTCTGCTGGCACTATCAGAAACCCACATATGTTGCAACGCAGGTTTATGCAGATTTGGGATTTATTACTAATCGGGTGTCGATGATGAACTGATTTGATCCACGGACAAGATTGTTGTCAATCCACTTCTGGGACAAAAAGAGGGCACATTCGAAAAGTGCGCTTGTCATTCGAGAAGAGGGGCTGAGTATCACTTAAGCAGAACGTCGTATGGTGCAAGCTCCCGAAAATATCTGTGTACCAAACCCTCCCGTATAACGTAGTAGTGCTGCCTCGATTATCATTTGGGTTTTCGGTGCGAGGGCACGTCACGGGGAACGTGACGATCTCTCCAGCGCCAAGCAGACCCTTCGGAGCGCCGGCTAGCGACGCAGGTACATGCCTCGCAGCGGTCGTGAGACCCTTGCCAGAGACGTAACCGCTGTCGCACACGGAAGCAACTTTGATATCGAGTGCCGGAGTTCGTCCCGAGGCCTGCAGCTTGATGGGCAGAATATTGTCGTCCTCATCTTTGAGCCGCCCGTCCTTACCCCTCTTCAAAACTGAAATTGGATGAATATTGTCATCGACAGCCGTTACGGAGAGGTATGGTCGCTCATCCAGGTGCATCGCTTGCACCTGAGCATTGGTGGCGTTTCGCTGCGCTTTAATCGACGCCTTGCCTTGTTCTATCTGTTCCGCCACAGACCGCTCCTGATCGCGAACAGACTGTTGCTGAATCTGAATCTGCTTCTCCGCCTCGCCGAACGCATCCAAGCGCGCCTTGTGGGCTTCGATGCCCGAGTAAACGGCGGCCAATGAGGCAAGAACCGCGACAATCAAGCCTAGGTTCTCGTTTATAACTTTGCGGTGCCGCTCGTAAAATTGCCCAATTCTTAAGAGGGTGCTTCGTCGGTGGTTCATACTTCGGCGTTGACAATGTACAACAGTTCTTCAGTTCTGCGAAGCAGCAGATAACAACTTAGCTGCATAGCTTCTCTCGTCATTCTCAATACAATCTCCGCCAGACTATCTGACGACTTGATCCTCTACGGCCACCATGTTTTGAAAGCGCTGGACCTGATCGAGGTGCTCTTTTCCCGTAGTTTTCGAACTATTCGATATTGCACGGAATGAAGGTCTATCGGGTGGGAGGCAGCGTCATCCCTCCTCGTTCGTTATCGACTGAGCAGCCGCATGTGAGTTCCGATCCGAATCGGCCAGTAGGAACGGTCATTATTTGGGCGATCATCGATACTTCTGGGAATGTTCGATACCCAAGAATTATCGCAGGTCTGGGAACTGTTCAGGACGCGGAGGCGATCAAGGTCGTTAAACAGCGGAAATTTGAGCCCTCGACAAAGCAGGGTGCCAAAGTGGCCATTCAAACCAACTTGACAGTTCGGTCTCCGAGTTCTTCGGTCGCCGCGGAGAATCCTCAAACTCCTGTTCCAACTAAGCCTCCCCCTTCTACCATCAGGTTCTTGGGAGCTAGAGCAGGGGAATGCGGGAATTGTCAGAACGGAAACATGATTGGCCGAGCGGAAGGTTAGATGGAAAGCTCGCTCACACCTTACAAACGCAGCCGCCACTCGACGGCTGCCGGCCTCGCGAAAGTTATATGGTTTCCCAGGTAATCATCAGCACACTCTATGGCACGGCATAGCTCGGGCCTAGATGCCTTTCGTCACTCACGACTCAAAGGCGCTAAGTCCCTACTCTGCTACACTCTGTGCTTTCCAAACTTTTGTAACGAGAGGCACGCTTGGACACAGAACGGATCATCGACGCGCTTAACGCAGAGCGTCTGCGAATTGATAGGGCCATTACGGTACTCGGGGGCGGAACAAGCCGGGGCGTAGCAACTGGTAACCGCCGAGGACCTCGCCGCATGAGCGCGGCGGCGCGCAAACGTATCTCTGACGCGCAGAAAAAACGCTGGGCGAAGGTGAAGCGCAAAAGCGGAGATTCCTAGGTTCGCGGAAGCGGTCAAGAGCAAGCGGCTCGGCCAGCAAGGCCGAGCCGCGATTCTTTTGCGGATCATGGTCCTGTTCTCATGGCCGCGCCGCTTCCAGAGTAGAGCGTCGATCTCCCTTCTGGCAGGAACTCCTGCTTACTGCCTCCCCAGTGGGGAAATGGATTACGGGTTGATTTGCGGAAGGACTCGATGAGGCTGCGAATCCTACTGCGGCGTCGATACAGCGTCTCGATTAAGCCGTCGAGAGCGTCGTTATCGTTTCCATACCATTCTTCGGGGATGCCGTCCGCGCAGGCCCGAAGCGTCTCCAACGGCATTCCTTCGGCCAGTGAAAGCGCAGGCTCGAAGCTCTCCCATCCAGTGACGTTCTCATACGCGGAAGGCCGGGGACAGATACCGCGTAAGGGCGAGTCGGGAAAGTTCCACTCTCCGGCGTTGAAGCAGTAGCCCTGGTCGATTAGCGTGGCTGCGAAGCCGCGTCCCGATTTGGTAAAGACCGCCTGTCGTCCGTCGCTGTTGCACGTCCACTTATCGAGCACTAGACAGCGCGCGAGGTCTTGCAGGTTGCGGACTTTGGACAAAGCAGCATCGGGCAAATAATCGAACGTTAACCCATCGGAGCCGTGCACGTACCGTGATGCCAGTTGTTGGCCTGCACTGCATGGAGTCTTACTGCCTCCTGTCTCCATGCGAAGTTCAGGCGTGTTCGTCACTAGCCAGTCGGGAACTTCGATCACCTCAACTGCCGGCATCGGTAAGCGCAGGAGATGTCCCAACCGCGTTGCGAGCATCTCGTTGGCCAGTACGCGAACGGACTGCGGGTTATTTTGGAACTTGACCACCCAAGGTTGCCCGTCTGAACCTCGTAAAAGGTGAGACTGCGAGCCTCCCCGCAGCCTCCGTATGTGAGCAACAGCGCAGAGGGCTGGCATTACTGCACCCCCTCGGCGTTCGCTGCTGCATTCTGCTCACCTGCAGGCTTGTCTTCTTCCTTGGGTGCGGGAGTGATGGCTCCCAAGATGACGGCTGCGGTGCGCTGAACGACCTCCAAGCTCTCCTGAAGCAATGCGGTATTGCCATGGTAAAGCTGGATGTAGTCTGCCGATGCCGTTCCGGTTTCTAGCCCAATTGCAGTAGCAACTACAAACGCGACCGACTCTGCTTCGGTTTCTTTCACCGTCTTGGTGATGAGTGTCCGGCGCTCGGCTTTATGAATCATCTCGTGCGCCAGTTCATGCACTAGAGTTGAGAACTCCTCGGCGGGGGTCATATTGGGAAGGAGTTGGATTTTCCCGCCATAGGACATTCCTCTGGCTGGCGCGATCTTCTCGGAGTATTCGAGCTTGATGTCCTGCGACTTAACAAACTCGATCAAGCGCGGAAGCTGCTGGTCGGGATTGCCTGTGACCTCATCGAGCTTGGGAAGCTCTGCGCCATCGGTCTGCGAAACATCCCACACATACACGGGACGGAAGCCAATCAATTGCACGTCGGTCTTACGGGCGGTCGATGTGGTCTTGGCGTCGCTCGGTTCGGCTTCGTTCTCCTCCTCGACGTTCTTCCTGCGCTTCCTGCCCACCATCGGAGCGAAGATCATGATTCCCTTCTCTCCTCGCTTGACTCGGCGTCCGAGCTGGTTCCACGCCCAAATGCCAGCGACCCGAGTCGCCCCGGGTTTCTGCATGGCAATGAGGAGGATGTTTCCGAAGCTGTAGTAATGAAACTTCGCCATCGTAGCGAGGTACGAGGTGAGCACTTCGCTGTGTCCAGATTCGAGAGCGTCGATGAGCACTCCGATGCTGGCGTCAATCAGTTCTTTGGTTGTGGTGGCTTTGCCTTTGCTGGTAACTAACATTTGAAAACCCCTGTTCCGCCGGGTTCGGCTGTTTTTGTTGTTCACTAGAGGCGCCAGCCGACAAAAACAGGCGAACCGGTGGAACGGGAAGAACGGAGGCCGGAAGGAGGGGTGGCAGGGCGCGAAGTGAGAGCGCGGTGAGTGCCAAGCTGGGGTTTGGTTTTGGGTTTGGCGCGAAACCGTCGCTTCCGAGCGCCCGTCCGAGCCCCGGCTGGGGGGCGTACACCCGGAAGAGGCCGAAGTGGAGAGAAGGCGCGGAGCTTACCTAAGATTTGGCTGCTGAGGTTGAAACCCCGTGGTTGTCATTCCTCGTCTGTCCGCAAAAGCGGACACTCGGGACAGACTTTTAGACGTGGCCCACGGCTTTCAAGTTCCACTCCGCCAGCACTTTACCAATAGGTTGTCTTCCTTTGAGGACAGAGGAAACTTTCGGACAGGCGTCGGGAATCGACTGAGTTATAGAACTCTTCCAGTCGAGCGGAAACCTATGGCATCGCAAACATTGGTCGCGTCCGCGAGCCTGCGACGCGCGGCGCAATACGTCCGGATGTCAACCGATATGCAGCAGTATTCGATCGCCAACCAATCCGCCGCCATAGCCCTATACGCCGCCGCTCACGGTTTCGGAATCGTCCGCTCTTTCGTCGACGCTGGAAAAAGCGGAACGACGATAGCCCGACGAGATGCGCTCAAGGATTTGATTAAGACCGTGGAGGAAGGCAAAGCCGATTTTGAGATTATCCTCGTCTACGACGTCAGCCGGTGGGGAAGATTCCCGGACGCAGACGAGGCAGCGCACTATGAGTTCCTCTGCAAGAAGGCTGGTGTTCAAGTCAGATACTGTGCTGAGCAGTTTGAAAACGACAATTCTCCGACATCCAATCTGCTGAAAGCACTGAAGCGCATGATGGCCGGCGAGTACAGCCGCGAGCTTGCAGTTAAGGTTGGAATTAGTCAGTCACGACTCGCGTCTTTGGGGTTCTGGCAGGGCGGACCCACTCCTTTTGCGCTCCGGCGTCAAGTAATTGACAAAAACGGTAATCCCCAGCGCATTCTCGGCTGCGGAGAACGAAAGGGGGGTGGTAACAGCGATCGCACGATCCTGATCCCGGGAGCAAAAAGAGAAGTTGCAGCCGTCCGGCTTGTCTTTCGGCTTTTCACGACCAAGTATCCGAGACTGGGTCGTTTGCGAGATGTCCTAAATGGGCCGCTGAATCCCTGCCCAGGAAAAACCTGGACCATCAGTTCCCTTTTTTGCATTCTTCGAAATCCAGCATATGTAGGCGCAAACATTTACTGCCGAAAAGCGCGAAACAGAAAGGGGTGGAAACCTAAGGAAGACTGGGTCGTGCGGGATCAGGCGTTTCAAGCCATCATTCCGACCGCACAATTCAATGCGTCTCAGGAATTGCTGAAAGCCCGTGAGCGGGTGACTAACGAAGAGATGCTTCAGCACCTCGTTCGACTTTTGCGCAAATACGGAAAGCTCACGTCAGGGCTGATCGACAGGTCCATGGTAGTAGGCTCCTCGCAGAAATACATTTATCGATTCGGAAGTCTCGCCAAGGCTTACGAGTTAGTTGGGTTTACAGCAAAAAATCGTTATCAAGACGTTTCCATCATTCAGATTCAGAGACTACGGCAACAGCTGTTTGAGGAAATCTCCACCCAGCTGGAACAGGTAGGCGCGGTTCTCACCCTGCCAAAGTGGTTAATGCGCCTCATGCTCGTCAATGAGCAGATCGTGGTCCGGCTGTCGTTTGCTCCAGCTCGCGGGAGCGCCACCGGGGAGACTTTTTGGAAGCTCTTGAACGTAAGAACAAAGGCAGACATCACCATCTTCGTCCGACTGCGGGCGGGAGAACATAGCATTCTGGACTACTTCGTAGTCCCACGCCTGGCGAGAATCTGGGGCGCATTTATCGTGGGTGAAAGGCAGTGCCCGCCATATTTGGCGAAGTATCATGTCGACAATCTGGACGGGCTGATTGAGGCGTTAGGTCGTAACACGCTACCGGAGGAAATTTGGAACACATAGTCACTTCACACGCGGAAATCTCGCGGCTGGGACGTGGAATAGGCCCCAATGCCAGGTTGGCCAAGTTTCGTTATCAAGTGGTATGGGCAAGAACTTTCCTAGACGAACTCTCAATAACAGCGGCAGAACTTTTTTCCGATGACACGTTCGTGACACTGCTAAGGGCGGAATCGTTGTTGATCTTGCCGAGTTCTTTATCGGATCGGCTGCGAAACTCGAGACGGCCATGAAGCCGAAAACTCAAACAATCGCCGGAGTCGCCCGTCTTAAGAAGCGGGCTCACTCAAAGCGCATAGCAAAAGTCTTAAGCACCATTCCGGACACCTTTGTAATGCAGCTCTTGGAGATAACTGTTCTATGTCGCTACTTCGAATCACTCTTGGCGAGAGCTCGGGTGAGGCGACACCTTGACAAGTACCGGCCTCACATTCTCGAAAAGCTCGACAGAATGCTCGCCGAGTTCAATGATCCCCAAATAAAACCCAGGCCTGAACGAAAAGGTAAACATTACAAACCGCGGAGCTGAACAGATTTATGAATTGTGGGACAGCCGCTGTCCGCCCTTCTAAGCTGCTAAGGGCGAGTAACCTGTCGCGGTTACCCCTAAGACTTCCTATTCTGGGAAAAGCTGCCGGAGATTCTCATTGCGTCCACGGCCCTGTCCTGCTAAAGTTCGCCCTCGACTCCCAACGCTCAAGGATTTCTCATGAGACATCATTTCATCGCCGGAACCCTTGCGTTCACTTTGGCCTGCCCAGGTTTCACGCTCGCCGATGACAAACCTACTGCTCCAGCCCAGGCGCCAGCGACAACAACCACAAAGCCCGCGCCAGCCGGCTTTGTTCTTGAAGATGGCACGCCAGTAAAGCTTCGCCTGACTCGCAACCTCTCTTCTGGCTCCGACAAGAAGAACGATCAGGTTGACTTCGAGGTGCTCGACGACATCGCCGTAGACAACGTCATCGTCGTTCCTCGAGGAGCCGTGGCCCTCGGGACAATTACCGATGCAGAACCCAAAAAGAGAATGGGAAGGGGGGGCAAGCTCGACGTAAACATAGATTCGGTGCGCCTACGCGACGGAGAACGTGCCGCGCTGCGTTCCAGTCAGCAGAACAAGGGTGGCGGACACGTTGGCGCCATGACCGGAGCCATGGTCGGGACGGCAATCGTCTTCTTCCCTGCCGCACCCCTCTTCCTGTTCATGCACGGCAAGGACATCAACATTCCAAAAGGAACAGAAGTCACTGCCTATGTAGAGGGCAATGTTCAACTCGACCGCGCAAAGTTTGACGACAAACTCAAGACAGAACAACAGCAAGCCGCTATTGCAAGAACTCCCGAACTCCAAGGAGCACTCGCGATCTCATCGACTCCGGCCGGAGCCGACGTTGAAGTAGATGGAAGTTTCATGGGAAACACACCGTCGCAATTGAATCTGGCGGCCGGTGACCACACGATAAAAGTAAGTAAAGGCGGATTCAAGACCTGGGAACGAAAGCTGAAGATCTCAGGTGGAAGCGTAAACCTGAATGCGGAGTTGGAGCAGATTCCTAAGCCCTGAGTGATAGCAACACAGTGTCAGCTCCAGTTCTTCCCCATCTTCGCAACTAGCATCTCCGCGAGCTTTAGACTCTCGGCCAACCTCGGCGTGAGCCGCGCGGGCGAGTCCTCAATGTTCTCTTTATTGAAAGGTATCGCGGCGATGACAGCCTGCCTCGATGACCTGGGCGTTCTCGCTGCGACCTTGCAGTCGCTCGTGCTTGAAGCACTCGGGCAACAGCCCCGCGTTCCGCTGAACACCTTCTCTGGCAGAGACGACGGTTGGATGTTAACAACCCGACCATCTGACGACGGCTCGACAGGGGGCTTACTGTTCCCTAGAACTGGCAGTCGGAACACTGCCTCTCGGCAACGCCACTCAGCACTACGCTATTGTCGCCTGTGATCAATATGAATCGGTCCGTGGTGACAAAATAGAAGTCGTAGTTGGCCGACGTCACGGTGGCCCCGTTGACGGTTCCCTTCAGCGATCCGGTCCCGCGGCCGTTTGTGCCAATTGTCCTCGGATGGCCATTCGGGACCGCTTGCCCATCTTCTAGAAAACTTCCTGCGTTTTCAGAGCGATACGTAATATTTGCGGACGACACCCACAGTTTGGGATGACTTAAGCAAAGAAAATCAAGACCGAAGAGAAATCAAGGGTCCGCCACTCGCCAGAAGAACAACAAAGGCTGCGCCACCCGCCCGGGCTACCCGTCCAGGTCAAGGCAATGCAGCCGTCCGAAAGGATTTCAGTGCGACGGTCCCGTAGCTGCAAGTATCCAGTCGCGCTGGTTTCATGTGCAGGTCCACAACGCGATTCGTAGAAGCATGATGTCTCACTTCGATTGGGACATTGGCTGCGCAGAAGCCGTTGTATTTGGCCACCAAACGATACAGACCCGGTGTCACCTTCCGAAACTCGAAGGTTCCATCGGCTGCACTCTCTACAACAGTCACGAGCTTATGGTCCTTCTCGGTAAAAAGACCTAACGAGACATTGGGGATAGGCACACCTTGCTCATCATGTGCCTTCCCAACAACAGCCCGGATAATGAGCGCCTTGTAGTCGGTCTGGTTGTGGTTTTCGTAACCCATTGGTCCATCCCCTGAGGAAGGCTCTGCCTGGCTCCTAGCAAGAGCGTTGTTGCAGAGTAGAAGACTAATGCACATTATTTGTCGGAACGTAGCTTGTATTCTGGCATTCATCATTTGGGGTTAGCCCTCAGTTCGCCGTTGATGATCTTTTCCTGCTGCTGCGCGAACCTCTCTGTGGGAACAAGGCCTCTGCTGGCCGCATCCATCTGTTGCAGTACGTCCGGGGGCAGTGGATATCGTCCCTTCACTGGTAGCGCACCCAACGCAGCATCTCGACTGTTAAGAAGGCGCTGGATATTGACTCCTTGTGCGGGATCGCCGATTGCAAACACACCGTGGCTTCCTTCGTGGCCAAAGGTTTCTGCGAGACGCGGTATGAAACCCTTCTTCCCGAGAAGGCCAGCGTATTTCTGGAATGAAGGGTCAAAGTCACCCTGGGTAGTTGAGTTGATCCCTTTTATCACACTGAAATTCAGATTTACTTTAGCTTCTGAGAAATCATTTGGACCGTTGAACTTCGTAATTTCAAACTGTCCGGCAGTGCCGGAGGCGAGGTTAGGACTATCTTCGATTCTGAATACTCGGGAGTCGCTGTCGAGTGTAGCGTAGGCACTGTGCAACGTGGGATTCAAGTAGTTGCCATCTGCATCCTGTTCGTTTGCAAGATCGACGACCTTCTGCCATAGAGCCTTATCCTTTTGTTGAGATTGTCCGTGTTGATGGGCCGCCCGTCCTTCCATTCCTGTCTGAACCCAGTTCAATCGCCAATGAACTTCAGGTATAGCTGCTCGACATGACCCCGTGCAGCGAGTTCGCAAAGAACCTCCCATTTTTCTGTACGCTGTTCGTGTTCGGGGTCCTTAGCGGCGCGATCCTCCTCCTTTAGGTTTTCCGTCCTCGCTTTGGATTCTTACATTCCAAGGCATATGTTCTCCTACCGTTTACCGGGAAACGCAGTTACGAGGTTTCTACTTGAATCAGTTATCACCGTGTAAATTGACGTCGGATTCCCGCTAACCCTATCAATTCCAACGGTTCTGCCGCGTCGACTACTCGCTCGAATTTGCCCGCGAATCTTCCTGTTTGTGCAACCGGCTGAGTGGCTTCCGCTGCCTTGATAAGAGCAACAACGTCCAGCTACCGCAGCGTTTCTGAAGGATTCCTGGCCCTGAGGGCTATGGAAAACTCCCTGACAAAGAGCGTCGCAGGGGTCAGATGCCGACCCTCCATTAACCGTGACTGTCTCTGGAGTAAGATCTGTGCCGTTAGGAGCGATGTGCGCTTCCGCACAGCCCTTGCCATCGCCGTCGTCCCCCTTATCCCCATTGGCGAATGACACACACGAATGCCCATCCAAATCGGTATTACTGAGCGGATTGTTTCGACAGTAGGCATATAGATTCCAACTCTGCGGGTCAGAGGGGTCTTGGTCTGCAAACGGCTCATCCGGGCTCATGAAGCGCCCTAACGTCGGAGAATCGTGACGTGCCCCAGGGTAATAGTAGCCGGTCTCATAATCGAACTCATAGCCCGCGAACAGGAAGAAAGTATCGAGGTAGTTGTTCAGGACGTGTTTAGTGCCGAACGAATAGTAATCCGCCTCCCACTCGATGCTGGTGCCATCGCCATTCGAGATCACGCTCGATGATCCCAGATGGTCGTTGTAGTGGTAGTGCGTGTTTCCACTCGATAAGCTAGTGAAGCCGATTCTCTTGCCGTTAAAGAATGGGAGTCCCAAAACGGAAAACAAAAAGGTCGGCCACCCGCTCCGTAGCTGTCCGGGATTGTCTGGTCGTGACGGCAGCTCGTGCACCCGGCACCACCCGTCCGAGGACAAGGAATGCGCCGAGAGACAATCACAACGGCTGCACTACCCGACTATTGCGTCGTCCGTTGTATAGCAACGACCATCCTCCACATAAGGCTGTTCCCACTAACCCGTACAGAAGGAAGTTTGTCCCGAAGACCCATGCCAGTAGAAGCGTTATCGCCGCCGCGGATGTAGGTTGCGCGAGTCCGAGGTACATCTCCGGGCACAAGACAGTGGCAACATGAACCACCAAGGCTCGGGTGTACGAAACATTGCCCAATATGTAGAGAATCAGTGCAACTGCCATCCCGATACAGCCTGCAATCCAAAAGCAGCGGAAGAGTCGTTTAAGTCGACCCATAATTTGTACGTTCCCTTTCAGTGTGGTTGGGGATATAGGTTATCGATTTGATCTATCAGCGTTCCTGGATCCTCGGTTCGAGGACCAGTGTTTATACCCGCGTCGCCGAGGACTTGTTGAGACCAACTAGCGCAGTCGCATGTCAGTTGCCCTCCTCCCGCATCATAATTCGGAGCTCCCATCAGACCATTCGCGATACCCTCGATGATCGTGCCGACCTGCATGCCCGTGACCGGTATGATCGCCCCTCTTACCTGCGCCCCACCTTGAATCTTTACTTTTCCGGGAACGCCTGGACCGCCACCCGACTTACCCTGCAGTCGCCGACCGATGGCGTACTTCATGAATCCGAAATCGCTAGCCGGGTTAAGACCGAAGCGCGGTCCGTTATTGATACCAAATGCGATGTGACCGGCTGGGTTAAACAAGCTATTCTGATACATTCCCACTTGGATCGTGGCGTCTTGCCATCTCGAATGCGTTACGTCAGTTCCGTTGTTCGTTCCCCAGAGTTCCACCGTACCTTTGTCTGCATTGATATTTTCCTGGGTCACGCTGCCATCAACCCAATAACCTCCCGTCTTGCCGCACTCCCCTGAACTGCTGTGCTGATCGACGCCTCCTTTCTCGATGGCCGTCCCAGCATTGTTCAGGTACACGCAATCTAGTCCGACGGGGTCAATGAAACTAAGGGGATTGTTATTCACATACGCATAACGATTCAGGGACTGCGGGAATTCCAAGTTGACCGCCATCATGCCCGCTGGATCCGGACTCATGAACCGCCCTAAAGTCGGCGAATCGTGACGCGCTCCAGCGTAGTAGTAGCCGGTTTCATAATCGAACTCGTAGCCCGTGAACAGGAAGAACGTATCGAGGTAGTTGTTCAGGACGTGTTTCGTGCCGAACGGATAGTAATCCGCCTCCCACTCGATGCTGGTGCCGTCGCCATTCGAGATCACGCTGGATGATCCCAAATGGTTGTCGTAGTAGTAGTGGGTGTTTCCGCTCGACAAGCTAGTGAAGCCGATTCTTTTGCCGTTAAAGTAGATGTAATCCCGGCCGATCGAACCCGTACGGTCGCCTACCGAAATGGGATGCGAGCTCACGTCGTACCAGTACAACGTCGTGGTACTGCCAATGGATGTCTCAACGCGGTGACCATCGCCATCATAAGTGTAGACCGTCTGCCCACCGGAGTTAGGCGACATCCGGTTTTCCCCATCGAATAGCAGCGCGTTGATCCCGTCAAAAATGAGATTCCCGGCAGCATCGTATGTGTAGCCGCCCCCAGGTCCATTTACCCGATTGGTGCTGTCCACTGTGAGCGGACCTACGCTTGGGTCGCCAGGACCGGCCGTAGATTTCTGCAACAAGTTTCCCCACGGGTCGTAGCTGTACGCGCTGCTCCAGGGAGTGCTGGCTCCGGTGATTGTCCCCGCAGTCTTCAATCGGTTAAGCGCATCATAGCTATATTGCAAGCTTCGGTTATTGCTGCCGTCACGGTTATTGGCGAGTTGCATGATATCGCCGTTGTTCGTGCCTGCGCCCTGGTCATAGGCGTAACTGAGGCTTAACAGAGTCTGGCTTGACGAACTGACTGACAACACAGAGGGCTGCAGGCGATTATTGAAGGTGTTGCTCTCGGTAATGCCCCAGCCGTGGGTAGCCGAGGTCACTTCTCCGGGCGGAGCATAATGCGCATTGGTAACGTAATTGTTGTAGCTGATGTTGGCCGCGTCCACGATGGAGAGCACTCGCCCTGCAGCGCTCGTGCTGTACTGCACGGTTCGACCGCTCGGATAGACGATAGATGACAGTGATCCGGCAAGGTCGTAGTTATAGCCGATGCTGTGCGTGGCTCCCGCGATGGTCTGTCTTTGGTTCTTTGCGCGGCCCATGGCGTCATAGCTCCAGGCGGTCTGGCCCGACCCATCGCTCATTCCTGTCCTGCGGCCAATCCCATTCACGATTGTCAGACCGTTATAGGAACTTTGGTCGTAGAAATAGGCGACTACAGGCGTGGCGTCGGAATAGCTCTTGCTTCCTAACCGATGCAGTCCGTCATACCCGCTGTAGGTTGTGCGGAGCCCACGTGCGTCGGTCCTATAGAGGAGATTCCCGTCGGCATCGTAGCCGTCGCGGTTGCAGGTTGTGCCGCTCACAGTTCCATAGCATATGCGTCCAGTCTCGGGATTGGTCGCATCAAGCAGGCGCGATAACGAGTCGTAGGTAAAGCTGCGATTGCGCGCCGCTTGGCTGCCGTCGCCCTGCTGATTCACATTCGTCAGATTACCTAAGACGTCATAAGTGTAATACGTGTAATAAGCTCCGGTACTCACTGAACCGGTAGTTGGATTCGGCTCGACAACAGTCGTGAGCCTTCCGAGCGCATCGGTGACGCTCTGCCGTTGCCGCCCCGTCTCGTCCGTAATAGTAACCGTCGGAAAGGAAGAGTAGTCCGTTCGAACTGTGTTGCCGTCCTGCTCGGTCACGACGGTCAACCGGCCAAGCGCGTCATAGCCGCTGACACATAGGCCGTTGTTGATAGTCCCATTGCAGGTGATGCCGAAGGTGGGATCGCTAGTCGCGCGATAGGGATTGGAGACCGTGAGCAGGCGCCCGAGGGCATCATAGCCGGTGTCCGTATAGTCGGCGCCTTCGGGATCGGACGTGAGCTGGCTTCTAGTCACGCGCCCGAGTCCGTCGTAAAAGACATCACTCACGATGTTTGGATTCGGAGTCGCCACAACCGTCTTTGTGACATGCGACGGCACCGGATCGCCGTTGTAGTTCAGCATGCTTTGTCCGCCGTCTGGATAGCTCGCCTGTACCGCACGGTCCATCGCGTCGTAGGTGAAGCTCGTCGTCTGACTGTTGGCGTCAGTGCTTGAGGCTACGCTACCGGAGCAGGAGTTGTATTTGTACTTCGTGGTTTGGCCCAGAGCATTGCTCACCTGTGTGAGGTATGCCGCCGCATTTCCGCCCGTGGGCAGGCACGCATTGTTGCCCCAGGAGTCGGCGTAGCTGAAGGATGTTGTGTGGTTTCCCGGATCGGTCGTGCCTAGGACATTGCCTGCGTCATCGAACTGGTTGCGTGTGGTTAGCCAAGCGCCGTCGGTGTTGCGCCAGCGATTGATGGCGGTTGTGTTTCCCCGCGTTCCGTAGCTTGTGCCAAAAGCCGAATCGTGCTGCGTGGCCCCGCTTGCGGCCAGCCCTTGCGTGTAATTGTCGTACTCGAAGGTAGTTTGCGCGACGACATTGCCGGAGCCGCCGTAAATGACGTCGCTGGTCTTGCGGTTATTGAAAGGAGCGGTCGGCGTAGCGTATGCCCAAGCTGTATCTGTCCTCCGTAACAGCGGGCCGGGAGCGCCCTGGCCATAATCGAACTCGCGCTTTTCAACGACGTTCCCTGTAGGAGCAGTAGTGCTGGTCGCAGGAAAGCCCGACCCCGGCACGCTGTACAAGCGCGTGGCGGTTTGGTAGTCCAACTCGGTCTTGGTTACTAGGCCATTGGCCAGTGTAGTTGTTTCGCTGCTCTTGTAAGGAAACGCCCCGTAGGCGGTATCGATCGTGCGCAACAGGTGGTTCGCGTTGTCGTAGATCTGGCGCTTGGTTTCATATGGCGCCCACCCACAAGGGTTGCCGGATGGAGGAGGGCAAAACGTAACTACGGTCACGTTGCCCAGAGGATCGGTGACTGTCGTCGATGCGTTGTAAACGTTGTTCGAGTTGATCGTCGGAGCGTACGTTGTAGTGTCTTCAGCAACCGGGCAAGTATTGGCTGCCGCCACGCCGAGGGCGGTATAAGTCAGTGTTCCTGCAGGTACCACAGGGGCACGGCAGACGTGCTTGGCCACGATTTCACGGTAATCCCACGGCGCCGACGGCGTTTCCGCCTGGGGATCGCCGCCGCTGTGCTGGAAAGTGGCATATTCGTAACGCGTGTAACCACCGCTGGGATACGTAATCTGATCGAGCTCGCCGAAGGTGTTGTTGTAGTGGAAGGTATAGGTGAGACCGTTCGGCAGGACGATCGAGGTCAGCATTTGTGGCCACGGACACGGGTTGGAGGCCGAGCAGTTCATGGCAGCCATCGCATAGGTTCCGGGTTGGCCGGAACTGGCAACTGGCGGTGGATTTGCGAACGATCCTTGAGTTGTGAAACTCCCCGCTGAAGCGTAGTTGAGCGTAATGGTCTGCGTCGTTCCGTTTGAATCCTTGTAGAGAACGGAATTCGGGAAGTTCGGGCCGGGTACCACTTGGTATGGGAGTTGAACGCTGCGGCCGACCGTATCTGTGTACGACGTCGTTCCGTTGCTGCCAGAAACGGAATTTGCCGTTGAGATGATGTTGCCGTTGGCATCCTCATAACCCGGTATGACCCAGCGATCTCCGCCGGGTGCAAAGAGGCCGGCGTTCACGTCATATCGCATCCACAACGGGTCCTGAACGTCGGTATCACCGACAGGGGTATTGCTGTAGGGAGGCGAGAATGCGCCAGGCTCGTCCAAGTAGCAATTTTGATATATGCCTGGAAAGTGGTGGGTGCTGCCGTCCGGCATGATTAGCCGGAAATTCGAGTCGCAGAACTGGTGGGCGGGGTGACCTTGGCTGTCCTGACCGGTATACATTTGAACATTAAGATCGCGGAGCACGGCAGGGAATTGTCCAAACCCAAACCATCCGGTCCCATTCTGCAACGCTTGATCGGAGGTTCTGCTCCACTGCCAGAATGTTATTGTGCCTGTGGTCCCATTCATATTCACAGTTTGGACGTTGGGAACCAGACGCCAAATTTGACTGTTATAGGAAAACGAGATGTCTAAATCGTGGCCCTGACGCCCGGGCAGCTTCACTGGGCGAAGGTCAAGAGACAGATTGCCGGTGGCAAGGTTAACGTCTTCATGCTGGCCTTCATAGACTTGATTCAGATTGATTCCCAGATTCTGATCGGGAACGGAGGGAGCAGGCAAATTCTGCCCTGCCGATGGTTTAACGGCAATGGAAATGGCAAACCCGCAGATGAGCAACAATTGAACCAGCTTGATTCGTGCCATGATCCCTCCTAACAAGACACGAAGATCAACTTCGTGTTTCACACCAACAGAGCTGAGTGAACCCTCGGGCCCATGCAGCGGCCACTAAGTAGTCAGAATTGAATGTCAGATCGCGAGAGGCCGCGATTCAGGTTTGCTCCGGTTCAACGACACTTCACGCAAATCAACCGGCGCTTGAATAGGGGCAGTAGTTTGCGATGCCAGCGGAAGTCCAACCAAAAGAAAACAGTATTCCGACGTAGTAGAGTCGCATTGCTCCTCCAAGAGGAAGCCCGGGTTCTAGACAAACAATGGAGAGAGGAGCAAATCCGGATATCGAGCGGGAACCAGTTTCGGCCGGTGGACACCTTGATGAACTCCGAGGATCGGTCTGAGAACTACGGGGGCTGTGCTACGCGGGAGCTAGCAAGCAATTCCTATTCCAGTTCTGCTGGATTGAAGAATCAGCTACTTAGCTTTGAGCGTTTACGAAGTGGTTAATATCCGGCGAGTGCGAAAAGTGGTACTTGGATTCTCACAAGTGAACTTCGGGAACGCTATAGGATAATTTCTTCCCAATATGGCACTGATAATGGATGAAGGTCGCTCTCCAGCCGTGCGCACAATTGAAGTAGCGGCTGGCAGCTTACCTGATTTAGAGCTGTAGGGAGTAGTCCTCACCTCACGAGCGAGCACCGCGGCACCGATTTCCCCGTGAAAGAAGGCTCTCCGGTTGTGGCCTCGAACTCAGGCACGGTAGGCAAAATCAGCGGGGTGTTCCCAAACGTTGGAGTTTCGTTCCAGGGATTGGTGGATACAGTAGGCAGCACTACGATTCCAAACGTTCAGAGGTTTTTGATGAATAAGTACCCCGGCAAATTCATCGCCGAGCTTCCCGGCGCGACGCGGGATTACGGAAGCACTGCGGTGACACTAACGGTCCCTAATGGCGTCGGTTGCCCGACCGGAACTGTGCAGGTGCCCTAATGAAAACATCTCTCAAGGCTTGCGCCCTAATACTGGCAACGATCTACACCGTAAGTCTATTAGCTGAAAGGAACAAATGGCCGACCATCCAGTCTTTGGAGAAAAAGCGGGTCATCACCGATCTGGGCAAGGAGGGTGCCGATACTCCTGTTGTCGAGTTCATAAAGGACGCCGGGGGCGTCCCGGCCTACAAGCTGGCATGCCACACCGGCGACTATGAAAACGAGTCGGAAATAAACTTCTCTGGCGACTTTCAGTGTGCATTGTTCGCAGTAAAGGGCACAATTCTCACGAGTGGCGATCTGCTGGCCGCCGACACCAAAGATGAACTGAGCACGGACTGGTGGAATCGAGGCAGAGTGCGCTCAGCTCAGCTTCGAGGGGAATGCCTCCGATACCCGGAGTACAGCACCGACCGGCGTTTCAAGCTGAGGGGAATGCTCGTTATTCTGCGATTTACGAATATACAGTGGAGCGCCGGCAAGGATCAGCAGGGCAATCCTCGGTTGGCTGGCTTTACTCTCGACATCAAAGTCGTTCCTAATAAATCTGCCCAGGGTTCGAGATCGGAACTGGTACCAGGTCAAAAGCCCCCAGCATCGTGCTACCCGTGATTGGTTTGCCGTGGCTACGACTTGTCGCGATGCCTATGAAAACCGGAGACGGGTTTTTGGCGCGCTCCGTGACCGAAAGTTGCTGGCGCGACGTTCGGCGTTTTGTCCAGTTGCTTCGAGGTTCACCGGAAGGATTGGTGAAAGAGCCTCCCCGTGGTCGATGCAGTGTCCGACTCAGGATGGGCCTTTTGTAGCCGAGAGTGCTTCCGGGCGCATTCCGCCAGCCAACGTTCGACTTCTCGCAGGTCCTTCTGATGATATTTCTTGAGATACCGCACAACACGGGCGTTTTTCAGGAGCGTTTGCCAATAATGGATGCCGATTGCGAGGTTCAGCATATTCGCGGCAACATTTGACGGCGGGGCTTGTTGGATTCTTGCTACCTTGGCCTTCCAGGTTAGTTTGCGTTTGCGCTGTGACGCTATCATTCGTCCTCCTGACTTTACCCTAGCGAGCCGAAGTCGCGGCGAGGTGTTTGCCTAGATAGGCCGGAAGCATGAACAGCCCCTCGGCCCGCAGCAGAGTGACAAAGTGCTCATCCTTGAGAAAGAGACTGGTAAGTGATGTCATCGTCTCAAGCTGCTTGTGACACCAAGCTGCGCGTGCAACGAGTTCGGGCAATTTTCCTCGACGCTCGCGTTTCATACAACGCTCCCACTTTGCCAGTTTCATGTAGTTAACTCCCTTCAGGTATTTGCGAGCGACCCAAAGCAGCAACAAGTTCGGACAGGTCGGTTGTGCGATAAGCGCCGATGAACGCGGGCATGTCAGCCGATTCCACGTGATACACGCCCCGAATGTCCGCCAGGCGGGGAACTACAAAGTAATCACAAATGCCAGCGTTAGTAGCGGGATTGAGTCGGACAATTATTTCTATGTCGACGTTCTTTGCCGTATGGATGCACAGTGTCCAAATTCGAGTACTACCGCGCCAAATGCGAGGAACGGAAAACTTGAGCGAAACCAGTACTTGAGAGTTGATCAGGAACGTATCGCGTCGTTTTGGGACCAGAGAGGCAGTTCCTTCCGCAGAAGTGATACCGGAGATGAAATCAGCTAGCACGGCGGAACGTATCTGTTTTCGCCGTTCAATAGGAGTGTACGAAAATCCCTTCGGCGAATATCCAATCAAGCGGTACGCTTCAGTGATACTGCCGAATCGTCGTTCGTAAACGGTTGCAGAGGCCATCCCAGGGCTATCGTGGATCAGCCGGAGGCAAATCCGACCTTCTCGCCGTAGTAGCTGCCGAAGGTCCTCCAGCATTTGTTCCTTGTTAGGCACCCTTGCCCTCTGCTGTCGCAAGAGGCTTTGCGCAAGCTCAAATTGGCGATCCGAGATCAGCCGAGGCGCCGCTCCAACATGTACTAGTGGTTTTTCGATACTGTGTTTGGGAATGAATGCTTTGGGCCGGGCGCGCCGATACGCAGGGAAAATGAACCTGCCGGTGAAGATTGGATTTTCCAGAAGACCGGAGATGGTTCTGGTTTGCCAAGCTTTGCCACGAATTTTCTTGCCTTCACTGTTCAAATAATCTCGAATCTCGCTCAGCCGTTTCTTGCGTTTCGTGAATGAATCAAACATGTAACGGATGTCGGAAATTTCCTGAGCAGGGCCGAGAATAAGGACGACCCGATCAGTCGCGACACTTTTCTGTTGCCCCCACTCCAGCGTCTGCTTTCGTGTTCCGTCTCTATCTACCATTTGGCGGCGCATTGCGTAGGGTGCCGGACCACCTTGCCAAAAACCCATCGACGCAAGGCGGTACTGAGCCCTAGAGACCTTGGCTGAGAGCTCCCGACTGAACTCTCCTGCCATCATGCGTTTTAGCGCCTTCAATAAATTCGATGTCGGGCTGTTGTCGTTCTCAAACTGCTCGGCGCAGTAGCGCACTTGTATCCCTGCTTGTTTGCAGATGAACTCGTAATACGCGGCCTCGTCAACATCCTGGAATCTGCCCCAACGACTCACGTCGTAGACGAGTATCACTTTGAAATCCGCTTCGTTCTTACTGACGGTTCTGATGAGTTCCTGTAAGCCCTTCCGGCGAGCGATGGTCAGCCCGCTCTTGCCTGCATCTACATACGAACGCACGATTCCTATATTGTGGGCGGCAGCGTAAAGTGCAATTGCTGCGGACTGATTGTCTATGGAGTACTGCTGATGCTCAGTCGACATTCGAACGTATTGCGCGGCTCGCTGCGGAGTGCCCGACGAGGCTGTAGGCAGTGATGACACTTGGATGCAAGCAGGAGCCGTACTGGCCCGCCGTAGGAAGGTGCCGCGAATTATAGTCGATAAGTGAAGGTGAGCGTACCACCCGCGCGATCATTCAGAGGGAAAGGCCGCAGGAAAGGTCGCGCACTGCTAAAGAGGGAAAGTCGTCTCGCGATCAGCTGAGACGCTCTTCCTCCTCTCGGAGTGGGTGATCGGCATGAAACTGAATGGCGCTAAGGAATTCCGAAATTTTGGACCGTAAGGTAGGGAGTGCTGAACCTGTGTTTCGCGAGACCAAACACGCCGCGCTTAACCAGCGAGAGGAGCTGGAAAAGATGGCGCGACGCAGATTCCAAAACCCAACACCATTTCGGGAAGGCGGTTTCTGGTGGATCATTTTCTACCAGGACCATTTCAGCAACGGAGTACGAACCCGAAAGCGCACACGCAAAAAGCTCGCTCCGGCAACCACGCTAGAGCGGGAAGCCAAGAAAATTGCGGCTGAGTTTCTCCGGCCGCAGAACCAAGGACTGGTAACGCTCGGCTCTGCAACTCCATTCACGCACTATGTGGAGTCGGTTTACATCCCTACGGTATTGCCGCTGATGGCAAAGAGCACACAGGAACGATATGCCGGGGTCATCAAGAACTATCTTGTTCCCGCTTTCGGCTCTGCGTGTCTCCGCGACCTCACGCCTCTGTCCGTGCAGCAGTACTTCTCCGCTCAGCGCAATTCCAAGCTAGCGCATGCGTCTCTAGACAAGATCCGTGATGTTCTGTCGAGCATCATGGGCTCGGCTAAGACGTATGGAATGCTGGTGACGAACCCGGTTGAAGGAGTACGGCTGCCACCGGCGAAGCGGGGCAAGCGGCGAAAACCCTTCCTCACGCCGGCACAGTTCACTTCCCTGCTCCCGCTGCTTCCGGAACCGTACGCAACCATGGTGTTTGTGGCGACGTACACCGGCCTGCGGGTAAGCGAGCTGATCGGCCTGAGGTGGAAGAACGTTCATGCCGACACCATCACCGTCGAGGAACGCTACTGCCGCGGCGATTGGGGCCAACCCAAGAGCCAAGCCAGCAACGCAACCATCGCGGTGAATGGTGTGGTGATCGAACGTGGTGCCATCTGGCAAAGAGCGATTCGTTCAAGGCCACGCTGCCGGGAAGTCCCGTTCTGGGAAGTTAAGGATCCTAAAATCGGAAGCGTGGGAAAGGACGCTACAGTCCAGCTAAGGGTAGCTTGTCGAAAAAGAGATAAACGGCGGCAATGCGGCCGTCGCGCGGTTCGCTTACGAGGGTTCGATAAGGGTTCGATAAGGGTTCCTTCGCGAGCCAATGAGGGTCGAATATAGCCATCCGTGCCGAATAGTTTCAATCAGTTACGCTTTTGCGCCGCCCTGAAAAGGCTGGCGTCGGCGGTTCGATTCCGTCCCTGGCCACCATCTTTTCAACGACTTACGGAAGCTCAAAACAGCGATTACGTTCCATTACGTTCCAATAACCCCGACACCTCGCGCGGCGTGTTGGTCTCAATTCGTCTGTTTCCTCCCCATTCTTGTCTCAAACCGTGGCGACGCCAGCGGCAACGATTTAGCAAAATGGAGTCCGCCCTTGTCTTACCTGATTACGGACCTGCAGAAGTGAACGCCGGAGTCTAGGAGGCGAGTACGTCTAAGCCCGAGCTTGTGATCCGAATCCAAATTTCACGAGAAGTTGCCGCATTGCTTCTGACACTCCAACCTTCACTCAAATGACCCGCACATATACGACAATGTTCCGGGGCCAAAATGGACTGCCTGTGGCACCGACCGGCGTCCATGGGGCTACTTTGTCGTAGTGATGGACCACCCTGGCCACGCTGGCTCGCACATCTCCGAGAACAATCTCGCTGCCAATCTGTGGCACCGGACTTCCCAGAGCCACCGCTAGCACTTTAGCGTCAGCTTCGTTCAGAAATTCAATCGTCTGAGCCCGGAACGGACTTTGCCCCACGGTTCTACCCGAGCTAGATCCGGCCTCCTCGGGGTGGGCAGCAAAGACGAAGTCGGTGGAAGGAATAGAAACAAAGCCACCTCGGGAGATGTCGGCCCCGGCGCCTATCTCACTGGTCAGTTGCGTGGCGACGATACTCTCTCGCGCTGCCGACAATCGCACGCCGTCCTCATACAGTAGCTTTGCGGCAACACAATCCTTTTCGCGCAGAATTCCGAGCAGTAGATGCTTAGTCTCGATATGGGCGTCCCCCAGTGAATCCGCCTCTTCCGCTGCGCAAGTAAGAATTTTCTTCACCTCGGAACTGATGGGCATGTCCACCGACGTCGAAACCATCTCCCGAGTCGGCGCCCCAAACTCGATCTTTCTACGCACAGACTCCACGGTCCAGCCACTCGGCATCAGGTCTCGTAACAAAAAGCGGTCTTCGCGCAACAGACCAAGGAGAAGGTGCTCAGACTCGATCTGGTCCGCCCCAAACTGACTGGCTTCGTAACGAGCGAAGAAAATGACACGGCGGGCTTTCTCGACGTAGCGATCAAACATGCGGATGATTTTAGTTGCTTATCTCGGAGATCACCTCTCCATTTCGGAATACACTCTTCTCGTGCGCATTGCATGCTCTGTCGTGGCGCTGATGATGTGCGGGTGTTCGGTTAGTGCGCAAACCCATTCGATCTTCGATCTTCGTGGAACACTCGAACTTGTCGACCTGCCTCCTGCAGCAACTCCCGTAGAAGCAATGCTGGTCACGCTCCACCCCATAGGACCCGGTTATGAAATCCAGGCGCAACCGGATCGCGATGGCAGATTCGTCTTGAAGAATGTCAGACCGGAACGTTATTCCTTGACGTTGCCGTTCCCGGGCAGAATCCGAACTCTTACCAGTGGTTCGAAAGAGCTAGCTCCCGATGGTTTCGAGTTGAGTTCGAGCGATCAAGGGCCGCTTCGAATCGTTGTCAGCCTCAAATCGTCCACTCTGGCCGTGAAGGCGCATGGAGTGCCAAACGCGAGCGGCAAGGTTTTCGTTATGCTCGTTCCCGCGGATCCTTACCTGACACTTCGCCTATCCTGTATCTACAACACGCTTACCGGACCGCAAACCACCTTTCGATTTGTCCCGCCGGGGAAGTACCGTGTCTTCATAGCTGATGAGCAGTTTCAAAATGACATTGCTGTGTATGCGCCGCGATTTCCTGATTTCCTGAAGGATCATTCGACACCAGTCGAAGTCCCCGAAGAGGGCGAGGCCGAAGCAGCCGCGGCGTATGTGAATGGCGAAACAATTAAGCAAGCAGTCCAGAATGCCGGTCCCATCCGTAAATTCTTACCGTTGCGAGGAGAGTTGCATTGAGGTACCTGCTGACAGCTCAACTACTACTTCTCTCGTCCGTCGCATTCGGTGGCGATAAACCTGCTTCCTGCGAGCTTGTAAGTAAGAGCATCGTGAGCCGTTCTTCCTCCGGGCTCGCTCAGGTGAGCAACTTGGGAGACATCCAGATTACATGCCGAATCCCGGCGCGGCCGTTCCCGGCTAAACCCGGTGAGAGCCGCAACGCTCTTCGAGCAGCAACTACTGCCTACAAAGTCTCTCCAGATGGAAACAAGGAATTAGTGCCTTCGGAAGTCCACCAGACTGGCAGCGAGGGCGGAGGGTTCGGACCTGACCCGAAACCTGAAGGGGTTTTCTTCTACGTTCATATTCCGCTTGAGTCCGCAGAACGCGACGCGGAGGCTCGCAGGTATCTTGCCAAGATGGAGAAGTTGATGGCACCGAGGCAAATCACAAGGGAGGAGCACCAGCGAGCGCTGGAAAACCTTCCTGAATTGATTAACCAACATCGGGTTGGGCATTTCCAACTGGAGTGTCGCCTCCTGGACGGTGATCGGGTGATGGGCGTCGGCATCGTCGAACTTGAAGTGTTATTCAAGGGTCGTTTCTCTGACGTCGGGCTGCCTGCCGTTCCTTCGGTTTAATTATTCCTACCCCCGCGCGTTCGCCCCGCGCGAAAAAGCTCGGGATCTGGTGGGCAAGTTTAGAAAAATCTGGATTCTAGCCCTGAAAAGGCTGGCGGCGGCGGTTCGATTCCGTCCCTGGCCACCATCTTTTCAACGACTTACGGAAGCTCAAAACAGCGATTACGTTCCATTACGTTCCAATAACCCCGACA
>Ga0206969_1029_pt1 | contig 41685 bp, 42 predicted proteins | sample Alteio_BWOrgHeat_87_FD_153256 | JGI IMG/M metagenome (GOLD analysis project Ga0206969, IMG submission 153256) | Enriched cells from forest soil in Barre Woods Harvard Forest LTER site, Petersham, Massachusetts, United States -... | ecosystem: Environmental > Terrestrial > Soil > Temperate forest >... | reverse complement strand
AGCAAAATCAAAAATGTGAAATGTATTACTTTGATGCCGGTTCGAAAGAATTTTTTGAAATATTAGAATTACCGTCAACGGAAAATTATTTAGAAGAGTTCCCACGCGAAAAAATAAAAGATCCAAGTATTAAATTTCAAAATGTTTCATTTAAATATGAGGAGTCAGGTAATGTTTTAAAGAATATTTCTTTTGATATTAATTCCAAAGAAACTGTAGCGCTTGTTGGCCACAGCGGCGCAGGAAAATCCACTATCGTTAATTTAATTTTGAAATTTTATAACCCGACAGAAGGCATAATTTTTATGAAAGATGAGAATTATGAAAAGCTCTCTCATAAATTTGTCAGATACAATATTGCGCTCGTCTTCCAGGAAAATGAATTATTTTCTTCAACTGTAAAAGAGAATGTAGCATATGGAAATCCTGACGCAAAAGAAGAGAATATTGTGAGCGCATTAAAAGCTGCCAACGCCTGGGGATTTGTGAGTAAACTTCCCAAAGGTATAGATTCTGAAGTCGGTGAGCGTGGAGTCAAACTTTCCGGCGGACAAAAACAGCGGATTCAAATAGCTAGGGCGATTCTTAAAGATTCTCCAATTTTAATTCTTGATGAGGCAACAAGTAGTCTGGATGCCAAGAGTGAACGGGAAGTGCAAGATGCACTGGAAAAACTCATGGAAAACAGACTTGTAATTATTATTGCCCACCGCTTTTCAACGATTCAAAATGTAAATAAAATTTTGGTAATTGACGAAGGAAAAATTGTCGAACAAGGCACTCCACAAGAACTTTCAATCAAACCGGGAATTTATAAAGATTTGTTACATTATCAAATTGAGGGAAATAAAAAGTTACTCGAGAAGTTTGAAATTTATTAAAACACTAATTCAAAAACCGAAGTTATACAATTGCGATATTTTGTTCTTAATTTCTTGATCCAAAGAGTAACGTTACTACTTTTTCTTTTTTGAAATTTTCATATATTTGCGTAATCAAATATATTTTGCTCTTTAATACTATTTTATATTTTTTGTCAATTCCCCGCGGCCAAACTCGGGAAGGCAAAAATTCAATACCCATCACTTATATGGTGTTTCCTAAACCGGTTTTAATTGGATTATAAATTTTTAAAAGATTTTAATTTAACTTTGAATTTTAAACGAGTACTTACCAACTCCCTCCACCACCGCCACAAAATCCTCCACCGCTTGAAGGAGTTGCAGCAATTGCAGACCCGAAATCAACATCTATATTCTCTGTTACTGCTACTTCTCCGTCAGGTAAACTTCCCCCGACCTTACGGTCGGGGTTTTAGCCTGCTTCAATTAGATATTCAATTCGCTCTGGAAATTTTGAATACTCCAAGTATCATTATTGATTAAAGTTTTTTCAGGCGTTGAAGAAGCGTGGGCTGTAAAGGAATCGGAAGACGGATAAATAGAGCTAAGTCCATTTTAAACATTAAATCGCATTGTTCAAGAATTTACTTTTCGGACTACGAATAGAATTCTTAATAATGCAATTCTTGTTATAATCTGTTAGAATACACTTTTGATATGAATGAGCGCGAAAGATTTTTTAAAAGTTCATTAAAGGAAACTGCACTTGAAACATGTCCATTCTTAGGATCTTTTACAAATAGAAGACTTATGTTGAGAAACCATCCAGCTTGGAGTGTTAGGGTAAATAATGAAGCTGGAAAAATCAGAAAAGCAATTAAAGGGCATGTAGAAGGTTGGGCTAATTTAGTAAAAATTGGGTCAGAAACCAGTCTGCTAAATGATTGTCTTACTACACGAACAACTTATATGGAAGGTGCTGATTATTACGAAAAGATCTTAATCCTAGGATATGAGGTAGGAAGCATGGATGTTGCTCAGTTTTTCGTAGGCGATATTATGCAAATTATTCATGATCACCTACTTTGGAATAACAATAAAGATGAAAGTAAAAGAGCAGAAGCTGTTGTAAGCATCTTAGGTACCGGAGTGGCCATGAAAAGAAATGCTCCACCTATCAAAGAGTATAAAATGGATGATTTAGACTTTAGACCATCAGGACAAGAAATTGTTCCGGATGTTTTTGATAGAGAGCTTCCTGACATAGAAATATAAATCGTTTACAGAACCTCGCTTTCAATCTCACCGTCGACTTCTTCGAGAATATAAGTATCCCGACCGTATTCATCAACCCCCACAAGTTCTGCTTCTCCTTTTAAAATTCGCTCAAACGGTGTACATGCCCTACATCCGCCATATTCACATTTAAATCGCACCAATGCCCGTGCAGTTTTTATTTGCCTCGCAATTTTTAAAATTCTTTCGCGCGATTCTTCAAGATCCGGCAATTTTTTTTCGATCGGAGTATCCGACCGTTCGATATACCAGTAACTTGCCCCAATCACTTTTCTTGGCTGACAAGTACTTACTAAAATATTGTAAATCGGAAGCTGAAGAGAATCATCATTTTCATCATTTTTGGAGGTTTTAAAATCTATAATGTGCACTGAATCGGTTTCAGGTAAATATTCAAGCCAATCTACTTTTCCGGACAGCATGATATTTTCTTCTTCTGACAACCAGCACTGCGGCAAATCCATATGGATTTTAACGGCGAGATTCTTTAAGGGTCCGGGATTTTTTCTGACGCGCTCAAGCATTGCAAGTCCGCGATTTTTATATAATTGTTCGACATCACGATTCAGGAATCCGCCTTTTTTACCAGCGACTTTTTTCCAGGCGATTTCAAATTTATTAACTAGCGACTCATTAAATCGCTTGTCGGTAGGTAAAACTGAGAGCGACTCGATCACCTCATGAACTGCCTGTCCCAAAGATAACGCGGGTGACATTAATTTTATCTTGTGACCTGTGTCGGGATTTTTGTAGACGTTTTTTAAGAAGTACGCGCGAGGACATTCTAAAAAATCATGAATTGAAGTATGCGAAACCCAAACTGCCGTGTACTTATCCGCTGCCATGTATCTATTATACAACAATCTTCTCTGACCAGAAAAATGTGCAGCCGGTTTTTCCAACAACAGCTTTATGTTTTGTATTTCCCGGAATAATAAGTTTATCTCCAGGCATGAAATTATACTCTTTTCCTTGAGTCCAAACTTTCATGTTTCCCTCCAAACAGACGAGTAACTTAGTCTCAGGGTGCTGATGCTCATGGTAAACAAATCCCGCGTCATTTGATATAACGAGCGGATGATATCCTTCCTTTTCAACATCCATTTTAATTTTTGTACGATCCAGATCTTTATAGAAATTTCTTGAATACATGAATTAATGATAACATAATTCACGATCAAGTTGCGTCATTTATGACCCAAGATTCAGGTGCGACTCGCCCTTTGTATTCCCGAAAGATGAATTGCACCAATCCATTTCTGTTAGAACATGTTAAAATAAAATAATATGGAAAGCGCAACTCTTGCAGGAGGATGTTTTTGGTGCACGGAGGCAATTTATAAACGACTCAAGGGTGTAATTTCGGTCGAACCCGGATACGCAGGTGGAGATATACCGAATCCAAGTTATGAAGATGTTTGTAATGGAACGACTGGCCACGCGGAAGCAATCCAATTCAAATTTGACCCGAAAATTATTCCCTTTGATAAGCTTCTGGAAATCTTTTTCCATCTTCATGACCCGACGACGCTCAATCGACAAGGAAATGATGTCGGGACACAATATAGATCAGTCATTTTCTACCACAACACGCAGCAAAAGGAAATTGCTGAAAAAGTAAAACAAAAAATTGAGAAAGAAAAAATCTGGAAAGACCCCATAGTTACGAAAATTGAACCGTTTAAAAATTTTTACGTTGCGGAAAATTATCACAAAGATTACTATGGTAAAAACAAAGAAAAAGGATATTGCAGTTTTATTATCACTCCAAAAATTAATAAACTTCTAAAATTTTACAAAAAGGAAGTAAAAGAAGAATATCAATAAACCTGCCATTCTGGCGCTTAACCTGAGTATTCTTAAAGAAAATACCCTGTTACCGGAATCGCGTTTCAATTTGCTCCGTGTCTTCTCTCCATTTCCCTCACTTCATTCTCATTCATACCCAGGTGATGTGCTATTTCGTGAATTACTGTTTTTCTGACTTTTTCTTTCACATCATCTGAAGTTCTTGAAACGGCTAAAATCGGATTTTTAAATATGGTAATTTTGTCAGGAAGAGAAGCGGCATATGGTAAAGCTCGACCTTTTAATGAGACTCCTTCGTAAAGTCCAAAGAGTAATGAATACGGACGCAATTGTAATTTCCGCATTTGTTCTACTGTTGGACTTTCTTCTACAATAACTGCCACATTTCCCAGATATTTTAAAAATTCATCCGGCACGCTGTCCAAACCCTCAGCCACTAACTTTTCAAATTCATCATTTTCCATTGAAAGTATTATACATCAATAGTACACTTTTCTGTCATCCCGAACTTGATCCGGGATCTATATAGATAACGCGTCTCCATTTTTTTTTAACCACTTCCGCTGTATAAGATATGATGGATTATACCGTCTTACAATATCCCAGAAAGGACGTCCATGATTTTTTTCTAGGGTATGGGCCAGTTCATGTATCACCACATAATTTAATGTAAGCCACGGTGTCATAATGAGACGCCAACTAAATTGTAATTTATTATCCTTAGAACACGAACCCCACTGAGATTTAGTATCAGAAAACGTAATACCAGTATAAGTTGTTTTCATTTTTGCCCCGTAGTAATCTACCTGTCGCGTAATCAATTCCCGCGCCTGTTTTTTATACCAGGCAGTTAGCTGCTTTTGTGCCCGAAATAACATGAAATTTGGAAATAATAATTTGTTTTTAACAACTGAAATTTCCTGATAATTTCCAATTTGCAATAATAAATTCATCCCCATATATAAAAAGGGCTCACCATTAACATATTTTTTCTTTCCACTAGTTGTACGTGCCTGCAGTTTGGCAATTTGACTCTGAATCCACGCGTCGTGTTTATTTAAAAATTGATTAATAAAATATTGAGGAGTAAACCAGGGAACCTTTACAACGATTGTGCTATCTGCTGAAATTGAAAGCGCAAGTGTTTTTCTTCGTGAACGAATAATCTTAATTTGAGAACCAACGGGCATAATAAGTAGTATGTATTATATCAGCAATCCCTCTTTAATTATTTTCAGCTTACGCTAGTGAATATTAAAACGGTCTATTCCAAAGTTTTTCTAACTTTGCTGCCATGTCCGGACCAGGTTCATCCATTTTGGGATCATAAATAACCTCGGATTTCCGTGCATTCTCTTGCATCCTTGCACCTTTAATAATTTCTGTGCAATTTTCCTTCAACAACACATTCATACAACTACTTCAAATAACGCCCGATAAAAAATATTCCATCCCGACTATGTAAAAAATCTCTGAGTTTGTCAAGAGAGATTTGACTAATAAATCAAGCAGTTTTAGCTGGTTGACGTGAAAATTTAGAATATCCAAATTAAAGCTGAAAATCGAATTCTACACTACTCCTTCTGTCACATATAACAAGTGCGAAAGGTGGATGTGGGAAAGTTATTTTGAAGAATTAAAGTTACAAATTTAGACTTTAAATTATGATATGGAGTTAATCTCTTTTTCTTCCAATAATTCTAAGAAGATTAAGAAAGATATTAATAAAATCTAAATAAAGCATTAGAGCTCCAAGTATGCCCAGGTTTTGATTACCCACTTCACTTTCCATTTGTTTTATCTTCTGTGTATCATATGCTGTTAAACCAATAAAAATAGCTATGGTTAAATAGGATAATATATAACTAAAAGTATTGTTTTTTAAAAATAGATTTACGACAGAAGCAATAATGACTCCAATCAAACCCATAAATGCTAGATTTCCAATACTAGTTAAATCTCTTTTTGTTGTATAGCCATAGAATGCCATTACTCCAAATACTATTGCTGTTATAAAGAATGTTGAGGCAATTGAGGATGCAGTGTAAATTAGAAAGATTGATGCAATAGTTAGCCCGTTAAGAAGTGAATATATCGTAAATGAAATCACAGCTACACCAAAGGACATTTTTGTGATACGAAGACTTAAGAAAAATACCAATGCAAGTTCTGCAATAATGAGTCCAAAAAATACTATACTATTTGAATAAATTGCAGACACAAGAGTTTGATTTGAAGCAACAATAAGAGATGAAATACCGGTCACAAAAAGACCAATAAACATCCAAAGAAAAGATTGGTTAACAAGGTTTATTTGAGTAATTGAAGCTTCTCTATTTATTGCAAGTTGCATCCTATCATTATACATCATTATTCAAATAATCATCTACAATTCGGAAATTACCATATTATTTTTATCTTATTACTTTGTTTCGTTTTTATTATTATGTGAGAGGTATAAATTTACTCCAAAAATACAGAATAAAATTGAAACAATGAGTGGTGTTATTACCGGTCCTACCCAGGGTATTGGAATTAAGAAAAAAATATCAAGGTCAAAAAGACTTTTTGGCCGTCCGATAAGAAATATTAAAAATACATAATAGAAAATATCCCAGAGGGCAAATGATACTAAAAACGCCCCTATTCTCTGCTTTAATGTATTTCCTGCGACATACGCAAAAGACAGTAGCATTACAATAGTTGAAAATTCACGTATCATTTCAACGGAAGTAACTGTCGCATCTTTCAAGAAAGGTTGCTTCGGAAGAATAAATGCGATAACTTTTATGTCAAATAATACGGAATAATCATTAGATGATACTGGTAAAATGCTACGGCCTGCGATGTGTTGCAGATAAAAAACGACGATTGCTTCCAGAAGTCCGAATGCGATACTAAATACAATGATTGAAAGTAATTTCTTCATCTATTTAGTATACCAAAGTTGTAAAGTACAAAGAAAAATTTACACTAATGTCAACGGAAGTCTCAGTTTTCCATATATTAGGAAATCTCAGTTTTCCAGGTGTTGTTTTGTTTGTATGATTACCTCCGAAAGGAGGTGATCAAATGAAACGACCCATAGAAGAACGGGAAACAGTTATCCGTTAATATGTTAACGGTGAAATTAATAAGCATCAAGCAGCAGATCTACTCGGCTGTACAGAGAAAACAATCAGAAACTACAAACGCTCATTTCTTGATTCGGGAAAAGACGGCTTGAAAGACCATCGCCATAGCAATAATCATAAACTGACCCAGCAACAAAAAGATTCCATTATTGAGTTGAAGAAGAAGGATAGATGGAGATCAGGACGAAATATCCGAGACAAACTCAAACTTCCAGTTAACCGCAAAACTATTAACAATATATTTCGCTCAGAAGGACTCGTTCATGAGAACATCAAACGGGTTAAAGCAATTGTCCGGTTTGAAGCAGAACATCCCAATGACATGTGGCAAACAGATATTATGGGAAAGATTGCTTTTAAAAATCTGGGAATCTTGTATTTGATAGCAACTCTTGATGATCACAGTAGGTTTGTTCCTGCAGGAAGGTGGTTTAGAACACAGGGGAAGATGAATGTATTCCAAATCTGGTATGAATCTCTTTCAAAATGTGGACTTCCCGATGCCATGCTGCAAGATAAAGGGAGTCAATACAAAGCACGAACTCGGTTTGGAACAGCTGATTATGAATGGTATGCAAAAGCTGTTGGTATTAAGCTCATCTGGGCAAATTCAGCTCAGTGCAAAGGAAAGATTGAGAGGTTCTGGGGGTTTGTTCAAGACGACTTTGTTCCGGAAATACTACATGCAAAATCAATTGAAGAAGTAAATGGCGCATGGAGACTTTGGTTAGCCCGATACAACTATGTCTTTAAAAGTGAATACTTTGGAAATGTAACTCATGCATCAGTCTACCATGTATCAGAAAGAAGACTTTCCCAACTAGAACTCCAAACACTCTTAACCGTTGAAGAGAGACGAAAAGTATCTCGTGAATCAACGATTTCTCTTTACGGGAAACGATATATTATTCCACCCGGATATATTGGGTGTCGTATCTGGGTAAAAATCAAAGGAAACAAACTTTCTTTTGAAGCAAATGGTGAGGTGTTTTGGAAAGAACGATTACGAGATTAAGGCTTACCCGATAGTATGTCTTCCATTTCATGTCCTGATGTCTTCTTATGTCAAAAAAATGGAAAATTGAGACTTCCCAAAATTGGAAAACTGAGATTTCCGCTCACAGAAAAATTTACACTAATAAACATTTTTTGTACGAAATATTTTCTCCTTTAATACTAAAATACCTATCTTCAAATAAAAAATGCTGTGATCGGAATAATATCACAATTGTTTGGATTATAACATAAAATAACTTGACCCATAATAAATTCCAAAAACATGTTGTTGTTTTCTAATTAGTGTATACTAAATAGATACCCAATGATAAAAAGATTTCTTGTCAGTGGAGTTGTTGGTTTGTTTTTATTTTCTATCATTGCACTACCAGCTCATGCAGTGGAATTAACATTACCCTCGGTGGTAAGTAATGACGGACTTTCATGGGATATCCAAAACCAGCAACTTGCAACAATGAATATAACCACCACGCCTGACCTTTCCGTAGCACATAAACCTAAATCCGATTCACTAACGGATATTATTCTTTCACCCGCCCCCGGTCAAACATCAACAAGCACACAGACCGCAACACCAACGCCTGCACCAACTCCCCCAATAGTTCCCCAATTAGAAATTTCATTGACCGCTGTGGAAGTCACTCCTTCTCCAACACCAATTCCATCACCCACGCAAACTCCCGATTCCCAACTTTCAAACCCCGGGGGACTTAATGCCGATACATTATTTAGCATGGTAAATAATTACCGCGCGTCAAATAATTTACCGGTTTTCCAAAAAAATGACCAAGTGTGTCAAGTTGCGCAGACGCGCGCGCCGGAAGTCTCAAATGAAGTTGCAACAGGAACAATGCATGCGGGATTGAAAGCCATGAATCTTCCCTATTGGAATACTGAAAATATTATCTCAATGAATAGTGAGGCCGCGGCTTTTAACTGGTGGTTGAATGACCCGATTCATCACGCGGCAATTGTAGGAAATTTTACATATAGCTGTGCTGCGTGTTCAGGAGATAGCTGTGCCGAAGAATTCACAAACTTCCAACCGAAATAAAAAAACCATAGTAATTCTTGTCTATAAATTATCCGAATGTTTTCTGAATAACCTCCTCTGTTTATCAATGAATTAGGATCAATTTACTGGCAATGGAGTTGGGTAAGACACGAAGTTCGGCCGGGGCCGGCTGGAATTTGGTTACACGCTGCACATGCATTGCTGCCTGATGTACCGGTTGAAGGATTTGAAGCTGCACCACCTGGCACCCCTGTACCCTGCGGAATGGCAAAACTTGAAAAGGTAATATTGGTGGGAAGGGTAAAAACAGTTGAGTCCACAGCCCAGGGCTGACATGAAAATTTATAATTTTGGTTCAAGTCTGGAGTTTTACTGTTCGTCGTCGGAGGAGTTGCGGTTTGGTTGGAAATAGCCATTTTCATACCCTGGGAACTTGCATCGGTCCAGATATACGAATATCCTGAATCAACTATCATATGACCTGCAACCGCTGCCTGTGCCGAATTTGATTTAAAATCTCCACGCATTTTTCCGTCTGAAGCATAAACGGTGCCGGTAACGGTATTTGCATTCGCTGTATTTGAAAACGTACAAACCACTGATTTTCCGCCGGTCAAAAGACTTTTGAGAGTTCCCTGAATGGTAGTTTGAGAATTATCCGTTGCAGTTTTTTGCATGCCAGTCGGTGCAACAGCAGGCATCGATGAGTGTGAAGCGGATTTTTTCATCAAATAAAATATACCCCCTCCAAGAAGTATGAGAAGAACTATGACAATTACTGTAATAACAGTTTTATTCATGTACTATTTCCTTTTGCCACAATTTTTTCTTAATTACAATAGTGGAGATCCCGGAGAGCTAGTCGTTGAGATCCCGCTTCATATCTTCGTATTCTTTTTTCGTAATATCACCTTTGGCATACCTTTCTTTCAAAATATCAAGCGGAGTTACGTCATGATCATGACCATGCCAGTGGTGATGACCGCCGATCCAGCGGAAAATTAACACTACAATCAAAATAAAAATGGCAAGCCTGATAATATCTGCTAGCCCGAGAATTCCAAACCATCCGAAATTATTATAATACGGGTACATGTATCCTAAGAATACTACAAAATAATTTTCACTTCAAGTAAGAAATTTGATTTTGTTTTCCAAACTATTGGAGAGGGGTTTTTGAAATTATAACGTCATCGGCGGGAAGACTTTTTATAAAATTATTCACTGAGGTATTTGCCATAATAAATTTATCAAAGGTACTATCTGAATGCTTAACTAGTATTGCGGTTTTTTGGCTATTGGCAAGTGCCGGGTCAAAATCCGAAACTCTTATGTCAGGCTGTCCGCTCGAAGCCGGCTGCGCAGTAATTGCCTGAGTAGATGTATTATTTTTCTTTAGAATAAACACTATAACAAATCCTGCGGCTATCATAACAACGATTATTGTTAAAATAATTATCGTGGCAACCCAAGCACTTCCTATCTGATTTTCTTTTTTGCGAGCCATATTTCTATTTTAAAAACAATTCAATCAATCTTCAAGTGAGAAATTTCTGATCCTCGTAGTTAAAGTTAAATTTATTGTTCATTTAAGTAAAAAAAGGTTCTCTCTTATCAAGCAATATTTTATTCAAGTTATTTAAATATATTTTTTCCCATTGCTGCAAAATAGTCTTTCAGTACTGCATGTAAGTATGCCCATTTATTCCGCGTTTGTGGTAATTATTAACTAAAAAACATTTTTAACAAAATTTTAGAGCGTTTTTTATGTTTACAATTTAGGTGTGGTGAGAGGATTTAATTTGTTCAATACTTTTTCCGCTTTTTGCCGATTTGGAATAATCATTTGCATCATAATCGCGCTCTACAAACTCATCGTTGTGCTTAATCAGTAGCCATGCATTTTTAGGACCAAACCCATGAGTTTTAACAAGAGCAAAACTTCCTTTCAACTTTTCCCCCTCCAAAAAAAACTTTATTTCCCCTTTTTTAAGACCTTCCTCCATCACCTTCTCACCTTCAGCTCTGTCTTCAATCGCTTTTCGAACCCCCTTTGATATTTCAATTTCCGGAATATACGTCCCCTCGTCCCAAATCATCACAGGCCCCGCACCATAACTTCCTTCAGGGAGAACTCCTTCAAACTTTCGATACTCAAGATCATGATCCGTTGTTATCATGGCAAGACGCTTTTTTGTATTATCGAGCGTAGGTCCTTTCGGAATCGCCCAGGACGGCATAACACCGCCAATTTCGAGCCTGAAATCATAATGCAGTGACGTCGCTTCGTGCTTTTGTATAACAAAAACGAGTTTTTTCATTTTCATAAAGTATATCAGATCATCTTGACTTTTCTCAATCTATTGTTTATAAATACTTTTTATGTCCAATCCAAAGGAAACACTTGCACTAATTTGCGCCACAGTTCCACCTGGGCGAGAAGCTGATGCAAAAAAAGTTCTACGTAATAATAATGTCGTTTTATCAAGCCATGAAAAACTGAAACATATCGAGGAAGATCAAGGGAAACAATTTGAAGGAACTGTTATTTCAGGAATTGGTAAAAAAAGTCAAGCGGTATATATTGGTTATCAGCTCGGATGTGAGGGAATTAGTTTCCCAGGAAATGATAGAGTAATCTTTATCGCTTTCAAAAAAGTCGAAGAACTTGATGAGCACAAAGTAGACGTTAAAACTTACGATGCATTCCCCACAAATAATTGAGATGAAAGTGTAGCTCTTACTTTCCGAATTAACTCTTCCGCATTGTCCGTTTTCATAAGTTCCTCCCGCAGGTCCGTCGCAAAGGCAAACCCATTCACATATGCTTTTACAAACTTTCTCATCGGCGGAAAGGGTTTTTTGTCTTTCCATGTTTCATGATAAAGCTGAACATGTTTTATGAGTAAAGCCAATTTTTCTTGTGGAGTGATTGAACTTGCTTCACGCTGACTATTAAATAACCAAATATTTTCAAAAATTCCGCGACCTACCATTACGCCGTCAATTTTATATTTTGCAACTTTTTCATCTGCCTCCCGTAAACTTTTGACATCGCCATTACCTAAAATAACCGTATCAACATTTAGCTCTTTTCGAATCACAACTGCTTTGGCAATTTCATCCCAATGCGCCGGAACTTTCGACATTTCTTTTACTGTTCTTAAATGAAGCGTTAACGCCGCAATTTTTTGTTCAAGTAAAAATTGCACCCATTCTTCAATAATAATCTTGTTAAACCCTATTCGTGTCTTCACACTAACGGGTATTCCGTTTGCGCCTTCTTTTGTTGCCTGAATAATTTCTCCAGCCAATTTTGGATTTTGAATTAATCCAGAGCAAGAACCTTTTCTTACCAAATTTCGCTCCGGACATCCCATGTTAATATCAATCCCATCAAATCCCATATCCACTACCATTTGTGCCGTCTTATAAAACATCTCAGGATTTGTTCCATAAATTTGTGCAACGATGGGATGTTCTAAAGTTGTAATCTGCAATCGCTGATCCACATGAGCTCGTCCCACATCTGAAACCATCCCATCACAACTAGTAAATTCCGTAAAGAAAACAGAAGGTCTACCGCAAAACGCCACAATCTGCCTGAAAACAGAATCCGTAACCCCCTCCATAGGAGCCAAGGCCAAAATTGGCTTTTTAAGTGTCTTCCAAAAGTTTTTCATGCTCAATATTATACCATGTTGAAATTAACTTGAAATGTGTACAAATATTTTTTATACTACCCATAACTTATGGAAAGGCTGGGAGGAAGAGTTGAAGGGCGCGGAATCAGAATCCCTTTTTCAATTGAAAGCAATGAAGTAGACTCATGTATTACTCCATCAGCACTGGATGCACTTAATGCAAAAGTTGGTAGGACAATTAGAAATACACTTGCAGCACAATTTGCAGCTCTTGGATTGGATAACTCATCGATAAACGTTGCGCTTTATACCTCACAGTCTCCTTCCATGGAAATTAACACTATTGGCGCTTTTATAAGCCACCAACTCAAAATTATTCAGCTTTCCCCGAAAGATTTAGCGAAACGGGCAAATATAACTATGTTATCATTGGATAGATATATGGCTGATAGAATTACCCCCACGCCAAGTGTAATGGACAGAATAAAAAGAGAATTGGATCTTGATGAAGAAGGTCTGAAAGTTCTTTCAGCACTTCAGAATAGGCAACAGGAAAATTTACAAAGATATCGCCAATCAAGATTAAGTATATAATACAATCATAAAAAATAACTCCTAAAACATTTTTCCCAAATAAACCTTTAATCTCCCAAGACTTACATCATCAATTGCAGACACGCTTAACACACGTTTCTTTTTTTTCTTAAAAATTTCCATTTTCTCTTTCGCAAAATCTTCCTCCACCATATCAATCTTGGTCAATAAGACAATTTCTTTTTTCTTTAAAAGATCTTTATTGTATAGCCTTAATTCATTCCGCACCGTCTCATAGATTTCCCATGTCTCAGGAATCGTAACATCCACACAATGAAGGAGAACTTCAGTTTTTTCTATGTGTTTTAAAAACTCTATTCCAAGTCCTTTTCCAGTAGAAGCACCTTCAATAAGTCCGGGAATGTCTGCAATGATGAGTCCTTTCATAACGCCAAGGTTTGGCTCAAGAGTTGTAAATGGATAATCAGCAATTTTCGGAGTGGCCGCAGTAAGTGCCTCAAGCAAACTACTTTTCCCAGCATTAGGAAGACCAATCAAGCCAATTTGTGCAATAAATTTTAGTATTAAATGCAATTCTTTTATGGGAGTGACTCGTCCATGTTCTGCCCGAGTTGGGGATTGATTCGTAGCAGATCGGTAATAAAAATTTCCGTGTCCACCCCGCGCGCCAGCTGCAACAAGAATTGGAGTCTCATCAACTATTTCATACACGTCACCATAGGTTTTATCCGTAACAGTCGTACCATATGGAATTTTTATCATCATGTCCTTTCCCCGTTTACCGCTGCTTTTTTCATGACTTCCATTCCCTCCGTTTTCCGCTTCAATATGTTTTTTATATTGGAATTGGTTGAGCGCGGTCAGATCCGAGGTACCAACAAAATAAATACTCCCGCCAATCCCGCCGTCTCCCCCGTCCGGCCCACCATGAGGTTGATGCCGAGTCCGCAAAAAAGTGCCTGCGCCATTTCCGCCGTTTCCAGCCTTCACCGTAATATCAACTTCATCAACTAACATATCCTCTATTTTACCACAAATCGGAATACTCTGGGACTTAATTAAATTTCCCAGGATATATTTCCCTATGCAGCCTGTTTGTCTTTGGGACCAAACTGGGTTTCAAGCAAATTTTCTAATTTTTCGACACCACTATTTAACAAATCCACTTGCTGAGGTGTTAATTTATCATCATATGAAAATGCTCTTAAACTTTCAGCAACGTGCACAACAGTTTCCTCAGGAAAAAAAGCTAATGCAAGCGGAAGCCTTTTCCCTGGCATAACATCGAAAAAATAATATTGAGATTGAGGAACTCTAGTATGAAAACCATTTCTTTTTATTCCATTTTTTGCTTGCTCATGATCAAATACTACAGAAAGCTTATCAGTTTTAAATCTAACTTCTATTCCATAATAAAGATCAATCCGAACACTATCTCTATGTTCTGGATTAATTCTTCCTCTCAATCTTTCAGCCATTTTCTCCACCTCCCTTTTTCAAATACATATTGCCATAAAAAAACCTCTCTAAAAAAGAGAGGCTACATAATTGTTTTGACAAATTCAAAACCTAATCCTCCCTTTTTGGGTTGGGTGTGGCACCGATATTTCTGTTTTCGCAGAACGGTTGCCGGATGGATCATCGAGCCAAAACTCTCCCCATCACTCTTGATTATTTCTCAACTATCTTCTCCCACGGAAATTCGTCACGTCCAAAATGTCCATAGGCTGCTGTCTGTAAATAAATCGGTCGTCGCAAATCAAGCCCTTTTAGTATTCCTTCAACAGATGTATCTAAAAGTTTATGCGCATAATCATTTATCTTTTTTTCGGAAACTTTAGCGGTTCCGAAAGTATTTACAGATTGCATAATGGGTTTTTTTGCTCCTATAAAATATGCCAGCCCAACTTCTACCTCTTCAGCCATTTTATGTGCAACTATATTTTTGGCTATAAAGCGTGCGGCATATGCACCAGACCGGTCAACTTTAGTCGGATCTTTTCCAGAAAATGCACCCCCACCAACCTTAGCATATCCTCCGTAGGTATCGACTACTATTTTTCTTCCTGTAAGCCCGCAATCCGATGCCGGACCGCCATGATGCCAAACGCCCGTACCGTTAACGATTAAATTTTTAATTGGAATTTTAAATCCATATCGGGAAAGTACCACTTGAACGACATTTTTATATAAATCATTTTTTACTTTATCAACTTTTACCGATTCTTTATGTGGGACCGCAACTACTACGTACGTTACTCCTACTGGTTTTCCTTCATTGTATTCAACTGTGACTTGTGATTTTCCGTCAGGACGCAGATAAGGTAGGATCTTTTTCTCCCTAACCTCATCAATTCGTCTTGTGAGTGCGTGGGCAAGAGCAATAGGGAGTGGCATAAATTCCACGGTTTCGGAACAAGCGAAGCCAAACATCATTCCTTGGTCACCCGCTCCTTTTTTCTTAACTCCAACTGCAATTTCCGGAGACTGCTGATGAACATAAACTTCAATCGGGGATTTATCAGTGAAATGAAACGCAGGATCCGTATATCCAAGACGTCTAATTTGAGCTCTTGCAATTTTTTTAAAATCAATCTTTGCGCTCGACCCGATTTCGCCTGCAATTATTAATCTATTTTCCCCTGCCAAACATTCAATTGCAGTTCTTCCATTCGGATCTTGTGCAAGTACAGCATCAACTACGGCATCACTAATCTGGTCGCAGATTTTGTCCGGATGACCTGCGCATACCGATTCGGACGTAATTACATAATTACTCATAGTTATTTATATTGATTTTAACTACCCACAAAAAAACCTCTCACTGAGAGGTTCTTAAGTTTTTGTCCGATTTATTCGAACCGCATCTTCCTCTCAGAATTGGCACCGTACAAACTTTATCGGTTGCCGCCCCCGGTTTTGTCCGAGGAACTCTTGATGCAGATATTATTAAAACATAATGAGTTTAATTTTGCAAGGAGAAATTTAGAAAGTATCTAGTATTTTTTATTTATACTTCTTTCTTTATTCCACAATCTCCACTTCCGGTTCCGGGGCAAATCCAAATGTCTCTTCAAAAATCGTCTGAACTTTTCTTATGATTCCAATAACATCCGTAAATCGGGCACCGCCGGTATTTACTATAAAATTTGAATGTTTGCGCGATATCTGCGCCCCGCCAATTTGGAATCCTGATAGATCCAAACGTTTTATTAAATATCCAACCGACACTTTTCCGTGCCAATCAATTCTTATTTTCTCCTCAATGTCCGGGTATACATCCAAAATTTTTTGAACTTCTTCCAGTTTTACAATATTTTTAAATGCCGACCCATTGCTCGGTAAATCCATAGGATGACGTTTATTTCGATATTCAATGTTTCCAAAATAAGTCTGCCGCGCTTTCGCAAGTTCCTCGTCGGTTGCTTTTCTTAATTGAAATGCAACCGATATCACAATCAAATTTTTATTAAGTTTAACAGTACTCGTCCGATACGAAAACTTTATATCCCGTCTGTTAAAACTTTCAACCTTCAACCCTACTCCCTCACCCACTGAGCTTTTCAAGGCAACAATTCTTATTGCCTCTGCATGATGAAACGAGTCCTTTATTTCGCCGCCAAACGCTCCTACATTTCCACGTATAGCAGCGCCAATGGTTCCAGGCAAACCGCCTGCCCATTCCAATCCAACCAACTTATTCTCAAAGGCAAACCGGATTACATTATCCAATGTGACTCCCGCAAACGCCTCAACGATATTATTACCAACTTGTGATATATCATGTTTATTTTCGGATGAAACTATCCGTATCACTGCCCCATCATAATATTCATCCGTAAACAATAGATTTGATCCGAGTCCCACAACAAGAAACTTTTTTACATGATTTTTTTCAATAAATTCCAGAGCATTCAAAATATCTTCACTACTCTCACAATCCAATAAATACCTGCAAATTCCCCCAATCTTATACCACAAAACTTCTGACAATCTAAAATCTTTTTTTATTTTCATATTTATACTTGTAATATTTTTTCCGCTTTCTTTACATCTTTCTCCTCCACCTTCAGTTCAACTCCGCCAGTTCCAAATTGAAATGGGTACATACCGCCCGCGTCATCTGCAAAAATAAAAGAATCAATGTTTGATGCCGCAAGTTTTCCTTTCATAATTTCCGCTTCAATCCGGCTTCCAAAAGTTTTAATGGTTTTAAATTTTTTCATTTAATATTTTCTCAATTAAAACTACTAATCCGTTTTCATCAACTGTTGGTACTACCAAATCCGCAAATTCCTTAAGTTCTTCTGGAGCGTCTCCCATCGCAACTTTGAATCCTACAGCCGTAAATAGCGGGAAATCATTATATTGGTCACCCACACCCGCAACTTCTTCTGATTTTAAATTGAGTATTTTCAAAAGTTCCAAAATAGCAAGATGTTTTGTGGCCTTTTCAGAAGTAATATCATATCCTTTAGAATTTGCATTATCTGCCCGCAGAAAACAGACCTCCGGAAATTGATTTTTTAATTTATATTCAACAAACTCGTCTGCTTCTTTTTCCATTCCTGTTATGATTAATCTCACCTTACCGGTATCTGAAAAATTCGTTTCATTCAAGTTGTAATATTTTTTATAGGAAAATTTTTTTGAGAGCTCCATATTTGGGGTATAAATTTTTCCGCTTTTGTGTACTTCAAACGGAATCTTCGTATCATCCATTAACATTTGTATCAACATTTGGGTATCTTCATCATTAATATATTCTGCATGTAAAACCTCACCGCTTGTAGGGTTAAGAATTTCTGCGCCACCATCGGTAATTACCGGGGTTGATAAATTAAGCGCGCGGCAGGCATTCTGAACAACCCCCGGGAAAAATTTTCCGGTTGCAATTGTAAAAATTCCCCCGGCTTTTATAAATTTGCCAATAGCAACTTTTACAATCGGCGAAACTTCAAATGTTTTTCCAACCAATGTTCCATCAAAATCTGAAATAATCGCCTTATATTTAATCATACAATCAAAAAAGTTTTAAATTTAAATCTCAAAATATATTTTGAGATTAGCATAACATTTTAGCTTCAAATTAGAGATTGCTTATATAATTCTTTCAAACCGCCTCATCTCACTCGTCAGCTTTTCCTCGTTTTCTGGATCCCCGGCTGAGTGTCCCGCTGTCGTAAAAAATAATTTCGACCCTTTTATTTTTTTATGCAAAACGTATGCACTGATCGGTTCACACACGAAATCGTATCTGCCATGAATGATTGAAAGTGGAAGTTTTGAAAGCTGAGAAGCATTATTAAGTATATATCCTTCGGGTATAAAACAGTTGTTCAATATATAATGTGCTTCCAGTGGCGAAAGAGAATGATAGTATTTGGCTTTTTTTAATGTTCGCTCAATTTTCTGTGGATCATAATTAAGATGTACAATTGAATCTTCATATATACCATATTCGTATGCATATTTCTCCCGGATTTTCGGGTCGCCTGATATCATTTGATCAAAGTAAAACTTCACTAGATTTTGCCTCCTATTTTTGGGAACCATACCCTCAAAGCGCTCCCAGACTTCCGGAAAATGATCCTTTATTCCACCATTTGCATAATGCTCAATACTCTTTTTATCACAAAGCCATATCCCCCGCAAAAGCATCCCCGTAACTTTTTTTAAATTTTGAGTTGCATAAATAAGGGCAAGAGAAGATCCCCAAGAGCCACCGAACAAAAATATTTTTTCTATCTTTAAAAAACTAAGTAGTCGATTCACATCCTCAACTAAATCTTGTGTGGTGTTATTTTTAATCGATCCAAACGGAGTGCTTTTCCCGCTTCCTCTCTGGTCAAAAAAAATAACATTCCAAACTTTTGGATTAAAAAACCTTTTGTCTTTTTCAAAAAATCCTGTACCCGGCCCACCATGGAGAAATAAAACCGGTTTCCCGCTCTTATTTCCCCAGCACTCATAATACAGGCTGTGACCGTCGCCTACAGTAAGATGTCCAGTTTTAAATGGAGGAATAAACTTTTTTTCCATAGCATGATTATACCACGCACTGTTTTTTTGCGCTCAAAAAATGCAGAAAAGCAAAGAGGGCCTTATGCAGAATTTTGCCAATTCGGGATTATTGCATGTGGAAGATAGAAAGAACATAGGAGATAAATCGCGAAATCCAAGAACCTTGTGACGCAGTAGTTGGAGTTGAATTGGTTGTGGAAGTAGGAAGGTAGTGTGGAGGAAGCGCTAGCTGTCTTACTGATTCGCTCCCAGTGCTTCCTGATTTATAATACGCAACACCTGAGAATATATTTTTATTTGTGGTACTTGAGGCAATGAGAGATGGATTAATGAGTGTTAATTCATTCAAATTTGTAGGTTGTTTCACCATGAAGTATACTTTTGCTAAGGTATTGTCACCTGAAATCGGCTTAGTAGTGCCTCGTGCAAGCATAACAGTTCCATTTCCGGCGCTGCTATTCAAGTCTATTTCAAACGGGCTTCCCGTAGCATCTATCCGTTCAAAGGTAAGCTTACTTGATGGATAACTAACCGTTGCCTGTACAGCATTGATCATTTGTTGGGAGCTTACCGTTACGGTAACTACTGCTTCACTTCCTGCGGAAAACTGGTTTGTTGCTGAAGAAAACGTATAAGATCCATCAAGAGTTTGTGCGGCTACAACTCCGGCAAATATTCCAATGAAAAGAAATTGGAAAAGAATTATTTTTATAAATTTCATAAGTCACTACTGCCTATATAGAAACAAATTCTGGAAACTTTGTCAAGGCCGAATTAAAATGTCATAAAGTAGATGCACATATTTACCTACTGCCCCCAATGTGAAAGTAATACAGAAAGATCCTGAAGACTTATGGGACAAGGGACACCAAGATTAGCAGCAATAGCAGCGTTACACTGTCCCCAATTTGAGAGTAGAATAGATATATCAAGAAGGTCAACTGATCCGTCCCCGTTAAGATCTCCTACTTTTATATTTGGTGTTGGAGTAGGAGCAACAATTGTAATTGTGCCATTGGAAGATGAGGTAAAAATATTTTGGTTTGTTTGGGAAGAAAATATTTGAGTGCTTGAAAGTCCTATGGTTGCCAAACCTGAGGAATTTGCTTGGAAGGTTATAGTAGCAACTGGGTTGTTTCCAGTTGCCGGAGTCGTGCTCCCTCGAGACACAGAAATGGTTCCATTTCCAATTGTTTCTGCTGCTTTAATTCCAAAGGTACTTCCGTATGAAATTCCTGTTTCGGTCAGAAGGTTTGAAGGATAAGTAATAGCTGTTTGAAGAGCATTAACCGGCGATGCTCCACTATTTTCATTAACTGTTACCGAAACTATTTGTCCGCTCTGTACTTTTTGGGACGCGGGCGTAACAGAAAGAGTTGCAGAGTCTAAAATGGGGGTTGGAGTTGGTTGTTGTGTTGGGGTGGGTGTTGGTGGATTTAATGAAGGAGTTGGTCCGTTTGTTGGTGTTGGTTGGGGTGTTATTCCGCTCCCCGAACAGTTTGAAGGATCAATACAGATTGTTGGACCTTGACCACCAACGAGAACAAGGTCCAGATTGGCAATAATCATGGAAGAAATTGAATCAGTTGAAAATATAACAGTGTTATTCCCTGCTTGTATATCTGATAAGGGTATTGGTATACCAATGGTGCGGACTGTACTCCCATTTGTATCTGGATAGGGCCACGCAAAAGTGTGATGATGTCCGTTAATTGAAAAATTTAGCGTTATTGGTGGATTCTGCGGAGAAAAGTTAACTGTTAAAAGTGCCCCGGCCGCATTGTTAATTGATGTTTGGTAAATATTTGGAACTGTGATTGACTGAGAACTGTTCGCCTGAATAAACCACCCTAATGCATTACCCGGATCACCGCCTTGCCCAAGACTTGATGAAGGTATCAAACTGTCATTTGCGTCATACGCCGCGTCGCGCGGCAGGACTGGTCCATCAAATCCAACGTTATCCCAGGTAAAAGTGTTAGTTCGCTGTGTATTAAATTTATTTCCGTTATAATGGGCGTCTTCTATCCAGATGAGTCCGCGGGTAAACGTAAGGTTTACATTAGGAATTGTTGCAAGATGTTTTAGGGGAGTATTGGTAAGATTGAGTGTACCCGAAAACGCATCAGTACCATAAACGTCTATTTGGTTTTGAGAAACTCTTATTTCAAAATGGTTGAGCTGTCCTGGTCCTGTCGGTTCAGAAACACATTTATCGTTTATAACCTGGAGGTTACCACCGTTAAACGAATCGTTTTCGACAAAATTGCTAATTGTGATGGCCGAGTCAATACCAACTGTAACAACAGGGCTTACAGGGCAATTTCCACAGCCACTATTGGCAGCACATTCCGCAGCAAAGCGGATGCCGAAGCCGTTTTGCGGGAGTGCCTCCCATGAGGCTTCATGTGTGAATGGGTCGGGAACCGGTTTATCGCTCATCCAAAATTCAGGCCAAGCTGCATGTGATCCTTGTGAATTATCTGATACGTCAAAAACAATTGTTCCTGTCCTGCCAGCAAAATCAAATGGTTGTTTTGGATACATTTGCAAGTGATGTTACCGTTCCATTGTCATCAGTTGTTTCATTGAGTTGTCCATTACAGATTTTAATATCGTGATCGGGTTGTACGCTCGTAGTTTGACCGCACGCAGTCATCTGTTCATTTGTTGCCCACAGATCAGCGTCTCCGCTATCCCAATTTTCATTTCCCGTAAATCTTGATGTTCCCCAAACTGTTCCATTGATGTCTCCGCCTCGGTCGCCAATTCCCATCGGCTGGTCAAATGAGTCACAAAATGCAGGAGTAGCACCGGGTGAGGAAGCAAAAACGCAGGGAAGACTCCCTGTGGCCCGTGACCTCGTGTCTTGAAAACTCTTAAGCCCTTGGAAGGCAAGACCTAATGCTATTGTTATTACAATTATTGCAATAAATGAAACCGATAAGCCTGAAAAGTTTGAAATAAATGATTTATGCTTGACAGATCGTGCCATAGATGTTTTTCCTCAACTCATTGTAAAAAGCCTGCTCAATCATTATTGTTATATCGTGAATAGGATGTCAAGAAATTTATTTTACACGAAGCAGAATTGAAAAACGTTATTGAGCGTTGATTCTTCCGGTGAAAGTGGACTTGGCAAGCATTGCTTGGACAATGTTGTTAGGTACTATTTCGTAGTGTGAAGGTTCCATATACGGAATAGCGCGTCCTTGTGACATACTTCTAAGTTGCGTCGCGTATCCTGACATCTCGGCCAATGGAACTTGAGCAATAATGATCCGGGAATTCCCCCGCTCTTCGGTCCCCATAATCTGCGCGCGCTTTGAAGATAAATCGCCAATGATCGTTCCCATAAATTCTTCCGGAGTTGTTACTTCAACTTTCATGATCGGCTCGAGTAACTGCAAGCCAGATTTTTTACTCGCTGACTGAAATGCCATTGACCCTGCAATTTTAAAAGCAATATCTGAGGAATCTACATCATGAAACGTACCGTCATAAAGAGTCACTTTCATATCCACCATCGGAAATCCGAGGAGAACTCCTTTTTCCATAGTTTCCTTAACGCCTTTTTCAACTGACGGAATAAATTCTTGAGGAATCGCGCCTCCTTTAATCGCGTTGACAAATTCATACCCTTCCCCGCGGCCGAGCGGCTCAAGTTTTAAGAAACAGTGCCCATATTGACCACGACCTCCGGTTTGTTTAATATATTTTCCCTCTGCGCTCGCTTCGTGTTCTACCGTTTCTTTATACGCAACTTGGGGAGCGCCGATATTTGCCTGAACGCCAAATTCCCGCTTCATCGTTTCAACTTTTACTTCAAGCTGCAGCTCTCCAACTCCTGAAATAATCGTTTGTCCGGTTTCATGATTTATTTTGACTGTAAAGGTAGGGTCTTCTTCCATAAGTTTTTTGAGAGACAAACCCAATTTTTCCTGGTCGGATTTTGTTTTGGGTTCTATTGCAAGTGAAATAACCGGTTCGGGGAATGAAATTTTTTCAAGAATAATCGGTTTTGCTTCATCACAAATCGTATCACCTGTAATTGTGTCTTTAAATCCAACGACCGCGACAATTTCGCCACTATAAGCTTCCTTAATTTCCTCGCGCTGATTTGCATGCATTAGAAGTAATCGGCCGACGCGTTCACGAACATCTTTGGAACTATTATAGGCATATGAGCCCGAAGATAATTTTCCAGAGTAAATACGAACATAAGTAATTTTCCCAACATGTGGATCAATCTGGACTTTAAATGCAAATCCACAGAAAGACTCTTCTGGAATAAGTTTTCGGACTTCGTCGGCATTAGTTTTGGGATTAATTCCATGAACTTCCTTGAGATCAACCGGAGATGGAAGATAGTCAACGACCCCATCAAGCAATGGTTGGACTCCTTTATTTCGAAGGGAAGTTCCCCCAAAAATCGGCACAATTTTATAGGCAATAACTGCCGCACGCAACGCTTTTTTCAATTCTTCATTTGAAATTTCTGTTCCATTTAAATATTTGTCCATCAACGCCTCATCTGTCTCGGCAATTTTTTCAACTAGTTGGTCTCTATATTTTTTGACACTTTCTTCCATTCCCGCCGGGATTTCATCCCTCACGTCAAATTCTGCACCAAGTTCTTCGCCTGACCAGATATATGATTTTTGATCCAAAACATGGTAAATTCCCACGAAATCCTGTTCTGCACCAATAGGCAGCCCTAGAACAATAGGATTTGCACCTAGTTTGTCAACAATTGACTTAACGGTTTTTTCGAAGTCAGCTCCGAGTTTATCCATTTTATTAATAAAGCAGATTCTTGGCACTTTATATTTATCCGCTTGGCGCCAAACGGTTTCGGATTGGGACTGTACCCCTTCTTCCGCATCAAGAACCGTTACTGCTCCGTCAAGAACCCGGAGCGACCGTTCAACTTCCGCCGTAAAGTCAACGTGCCCAGGAGTATCAATCAAATTAATTCGATAGTCGTGCCAAAATGTGGTAGTAGCCGCCGAAACAATTGTAATCCCGCGTTCCCGTTCCTGATCCATCCAGTCCATGGTTGCCGCACCTTCATGGACTTCACCGATTTTGTATGAACGCCCAGTGTAATATAAAATGCGTTCCGAGGTAGTAGTTTTTCCCGCATCAATATGCGCAATAATTCCAATATTGCGGATATGGTCAAGTGGTACGTTTCGTTCTTTTGTAAGATCAGCCATATAATTTTCTAAAACTTTTTTGTCATTCCCGTAAAGACGGAAATCAATACAATTCAAAATTCCTCTTCAAATAATAAAAAATCCTCTCTTCGAGGTAAAAATAAGTATACCAAAAACAGATCCTGTTGTAAACAGGCATGGAGGAGATGTGCACATCTCCTCCATGACGTATTTATAAATCCCGAGATCGCCATCTTTGCTTCTGAGTGATCATTGGGCTTGAGATAAATGTGCGAAAATGATCAGTATCCTCCTGCCGATTTTCTCCTTTCAAACCTTCGAGAAGGTTACTTCCCTGTTGTCCGCAACCAATACATGATATTTGCACTGCCTCAAGAATAAAATCACTGTAGGACGCCTGAAATCTTCGGGAGAAAAGTAATACAAAATGCCTAACCTGCAAATTACATTCTTCCCTGTATAAAACTTCAGAGCGTTCGCGGGAAAGATCTGCCTTGGATGGAAATGGTAAGATCAATCCGTTTTGCTGATAAACCATTCCCCTGCTTGATTAGTAATAATATACCAAACAATACAATATTACGTTCATAAGCTTACATGCTCAATTTAAGATTTGACACATATCTTAAAGTTATACTAAGATGAGAATATGGATCAAACAACTCAAGAATCCCAACCAACTTCAAAAAAGACTGATAAACCGGCCTCTAATGGAAACTCACCGGTTATTTCCCATAACAAAGACAATACTCAGGAAACGGATGTAGAAAATATAAACATTACTCTGCCGCAACCAAATGACAAACCAAATGAATTCTCGGCTGAGGAAGCGGAATATATTTCCGCAGCCGATCAGGCCGAAACTCCACATGAGGGGATGAGCGCACTCGCCGAAAATAAAGAAGCTGAATTGGAACAACAAGGAGAAGAATTGGCAGAACAGACTGGAGTGCTCAACAAATCTATAAGAATGGCAAAGGCATTTGCAATAGGTGCTGTACCGGCAGGTGTCCTTGCTGCCGGTCTTGGCGGACTGGCATATGTTACCGGTCACTATAATGATAAAGTTTTAGGTTATGCTTCTGCCGCATTTGTTGGAGCAGTTACAGCGCCACTCGCAGATAAAAAACATACTGTTAAATCCGTATTGGTAAAGGGTGCAGCCGGAGCGGCAATAGGTCTGGTTAGTGGTGGAGCTCTCAATCAAATAGCACACCATGTGTCACCTCTTTCGGGAATTGTCCAAGGATTGGATGACCCTTTGATTGGACCCGCAGTTAAAGCTGTTGAAAAAGCTACTGGTAAATTTAGAAAAAAATAATTTTTCCTTTTGCTTTTTTCTCTTCTCCTGCTATAATATTTTTACTTTATGAGAAACATGATTATTGCAATAGTTATAATAGTGATAGTTTTAGGAGGCGCTTTATATCTGGTAAATCAAAATCAAAATTCTTCCAACTCTACTTTGACATCGCTCGACCATTTGGTTTCGGGTTCCAAACTGCAAGCAACTTCTACACCTACTCCAACTCCACCCCAAGCAACTCCAACTCCAGCAGTGACACCCCTACCGACGGCGACAGCATCTGAATCGGCCCAAGCATTACAGGCCAAAACCGCAACAATCCACACGGAAAAAGGTGACATCGTAATAGAACTCTATCCGAATGATGCCCCAAAAACCGTAACTAATTTTGTGGTTTTGTCACAAAGAGGATATTATAACGGATTAACGTTTCACCGGGTAGTTCCAGGATTTGTCATTCAGGGAGGAGATCCGAATGGTGACGGGTCGGGAGGAACTTCCATATACGGTCCGACGTTCGACGACGAATTAAACCCTAGTACGGCAAGTTACAAAGCAGGATACCTAGAAGGGGTAGTCGCGATGGCAAATCGTGGACCCAACACAAACGGTTCCCAATTTTTCATAATGCTTGCCGATAATTCTACACTTCCTCACGCGTATACAATTTTTGGGAAAGTGAGCAGTGGAATGGATGTAGTCCAAAAAATCGTCAAAGGTGACAAAATGGACTCGATCACGATACAGTAAACTCCAAGGTTTCTACTTGAGTACCCGAGAGGTGAAATCTTTACAGACTCAACAGATGGGGAAAATCAGCGAACCCACTTTATGTGTCTTATATACTTTTCCACTTTATTATCGCGAGCTTCACCAATTATTCCAACAATTTCATCAATATTATCTGAAAATCTCATAATAGTCAAATCATCTTTACGGATTAACGGGGTTTTCCCTTGATTATTTCGATTATAATACATTACTTCATTCTCTTTTTCGATCAGCGGCTTCCAAAATGGATGGGCGATCAATGGCACAACAGTTCTTCTGAGATGTCCAACTTGTAATAATTGTTCAATCAGTGCCATCTCAAGCAGCGAACCTTTTCCACCCGGACCAACATAAAATGCATCATTTTTGTCAACAAATTCCTGAAGTCGTGTAGTAAATTCAGGATGGTCGGATTTCATATCAAGATGTTGATTTTGACCTTGTTCACCTGAAAGAGATGTAAGCAGTATACCATGACTTTTTGCCCAAAATTTAACGTCAAGTCTTTCTGCTTCTTGTCTCGCAAGGGTAACTCCTAAATTTCCTGCCAGCATGAGACTTGGTCCGCCCCCGGTTGAAATATCTATTCCTAACCGAAATGCAAGTGCATACGATAAATCTCTCATGAAACCAAATTCCGGATCGTTTTCACTAATACTGGCGCTAGCAAAAAGTGAGGCACGAAAAAATGCGGCATCGTACCGAAGTACTTCTCTTCTTGCATTATAATATGCTACTCGTGCTTGAAGAAGTTTTGCCTGTGCTCTTGCTCTTCCGTTTCGACTGAAATAAAGCGTCCCATTTTCTTGTATATCTTCTTTAAGTTGTTTGTAAATTTCCGGTTTTGTAGACATGGGAATAAAATTCTAAAGGTATTTTATTGAAAGTCAATTTCAACGATGGAACAGTGTGGCACACTAGATTGATTTTCTCGTTCATTTCTGAGCATTAATGGATTATACTATAATTATAGGATAGTTTCAAGTTTTTGCGAAAGCGTGGCCATTTTTAACTTTACCACCTGAAGTGTGCGAAGGCTTTGTTGGCTTCGGCCATTTTGAGGGCTGAATCTCGTTTTTTAACCGCGTCTCCTGCGTTATTTGAAGCATCCATGAGTTCTGCTGCGAGCTTTTCGGCAAATGTTTTATGCTCTGCGGTCGATCTTTTGCGGGCGGCATCCAAAATCCAGCGAATTGCAAGGGAAACTCTGCGGGGACCTCTGACTTCTGCAGGAACTTGGTATGCTGCTCCTCCGATTCTTCTTGCGCGTACTTCAAGTTTTGGACCTACTGTATCAATCGCGTGCTCAAACGTCTGTAGCGGATTTAATCCTTTTGTTTTTAGTATTTCAAAAGCACCATACACCACCCGCTGCGCAGTCGTCTTCTTCCCATCCTGCATGACATTATTGATAAATTTTGACAGCAGAGTATTTCCGTATAACGGATCAGCTTCAACTTTTCTTTTTTTGATTTTAATACCACCTCGTGCCATAAAATTCAGTTATTTGCGATGTGTTAGGCGGCGGCTGCCGTTCCTCCTGGCCGCTTCGCGCCGTACTTACTTCTCGATGTTCCCCGCTTCTCCACTCCAGCCAAATCAAATTTTCCCCGGACTAAATGATATTTTACTCCAGGAAGGTCTTTCACGCGGCCACCGCGAACGAGAACTATCCCGTGTTCGGCAAGGTTATGTCCGATTCCCTGGATATATGCGGTTACTTCTTCCCGGTTTGAAAGCTTAACTCTTGCAACTTTTCGCAGAGCCGAATTTGGCTTTTTAGGAGTCATGGTTCTAACAAGCGTTACAACTCCCCTCTTCTGAGGGGACGCAACCTTTGAGTATGTTCTGTCTTTTGCATTAAAGCTCGAACGAAGAGCCGTAGCTTTCACTTTTGCGACTCTTTTGGTCCGCTTTTTTCGAATTAACTGATTTAATGTCGGCATAGTCTTCGTATTTTACACTATCTTGTTTAAAATTACTAGTAAACGGTACAAAAAAATCATTTAAAACCTCACAGAAATTCAAAATGCAAAATTCTACAGCTTCAAAATCAAAACTTTTAACTTTTACTTGAACATTTGAATTTTGACTTTTACCTTTTGACTTAGGAGTAAATCAACTCAATTATTAAGCAGGAGTAATGTCGGCAGCCTGTGTTATTTCTGCTTGGGCAACGTCCGTCTTCTCATCAATAAACTCTGATCTTACAGGAATGAGGCGTCCTACTATAACGTTTTCTTTGAGTCCCACCAAATAATCTTCCCGTCCTTCAAGAGACGCATCCGTCAGGACTTGAGTCGTCTCCTGGAATGAAGCGGATGAAAGCCATGAATCATTAACGAGTGCGGCTTTCGTAACACCAAGCAATGTTTCGCGAGCAGTTGCCGGTTCTCCACCTTCTGAAATAACATTTGAATTTTCCTCTTCAAATCGAACCTTACTGACCAAATCTCCAGGCAGAAGTGCCGTGTCTCCCGGAGTTTCAATCATAACTTTATCGGACATTTTACGCGCGATTGTCTCAAAATGTTTGTAATGGATTCCGATTCCTTGAGATTCATATACTTTCTGGATTTCAGCAATTAAATAGTTTTGAGCAGAAGCAAGCCCTGACACTTTTAACATATCCTTAGGATCGAGATATCCCTCGCACAACTGGGTTCCTGCAACAACCGATTGCCCTTCTTCAACAAGGATTGTTGCGGTAAGCGGCACAAAATATTCCCGCTCTTCATTCGGCTTTACCTTTGTATTGCGGACACGTATGATAAATCCGTCTTCAACTTGAGTAATTTGCACTTTCCCGGTAATTTCGGCAACAGGCGCCAAATTTTTAGGTCTGCGTACTTCAAACAACTCTTCCACGCGCGGCAAGCCTTGCGTTACATCAGACATAACAACTCCTCCAAAATGTTTCACCCGCATTGTAAGCTGTGTTCCCGGTTCTCCGATGGATTGAGCCGCAATGACCCCAACCGGCGTCCCCATATCAGTTCTCTTATATGCTGATAGATCCCATCCGTAACAGGCCGCGCAAATTCCGTATTTTAATGTGCAATAGAGAGGAGAACGTACAAGAATTTCAGAAATTGTTTCGTCGGATAGAATCTGTTCAAGCATTTCATAGGTTATGTCTTCGCCTTTTTTAACAATAGCCGATTTATGTTTCTTGCTGGTAATGTCTTTTATAACTGCACGCCCAAGAAGCATATTTGTCATATACGTTTTGTCTTCCCGCTTAACCATATTGACTACAATTCCTTTTTCAACTCCGCAGTCTTCTGCGCGGACTATAACATCATGGGCAACGTCAACAAGTCGGCGTGTTAAATATCCAGCATCCGCAGTCTTTAAGGCTGAGTCGGTGAGACCTTTCCGAGAACCTCTTGCCGAGTTTACATATTCAAAAACTGATAGACCTTCGCGGAAATTGGAAGTAATCGGAAGCTCTACGATACGACCCAATGGGTCATATATCAATCCTCTCATCGCGGCCAGCTGCTTAATTTGGTCTTTTCCGGCTCGCGCTCCTCCTGATTCGGCAATAACACGTACCATATCATGCTGATCAAACAAATCCCAAGTAAGGTTTGCCATCCTGTCCGTTAATTCGAGCCAAATCGTATTTGAAAGTCTTTTACGCTCACCAAGCGTAATAAGTCCTTGCAAGTATTCTTCTTCTATTCGTTTAATTTTCTTCTCTGCCTCATTGATTAAGGATTGTTTATTCGTTAGTACCTTCAAATCAAACGTTGATACCGATATTCCAGAGATTGTCGCAGCATAAAATCCTACTTCTTTAATACTGTCGATCAAACCTGCAACTTCTGTTTCGGACAGATCTACCATGGCACGTGTTACAATATCTTTGATCGTTGAAGCTTTAATTTCTGTGTTAATATACCCGATTCCTTTTGGAAGTTTTTCATTAAATATAATTCTTCCCATAGAAGTTTCCATGCGCTTTCCTTCAATATTTATGAGAACCGGTTCCCGAAGATCTACTTTTTTCAGTGTAAAAGCAAAATGGGCCTCTTCAACAGAGGAAAAAGCCGGTAGAATTTCACGACGTTTTCGCTCATCAATGCTTGTTAAATAAAACGAGCCAAGCGCCATTTCTTTATTAGGTAACGTAATAGGACTTCCGTCCGCAGGTTTGAGCAAATTATGCTCCGGCATCATGAGTGAAATTGCTTCCTGTTGAGCCTTTGAAGAAAGCGGTACATGAATAGCCATTTGGTCTCCGTCAAAATCAGCGTTATATCCTGCACAAACACAAGGATGAATTTTAATAGCCGATCCCTCAACAAGTACCGGATAAAATGCTTGAATTCCGAGTTTATGAAGGGTTGGTGCTCGATTCAACAAAACCGGATGATTGCGGGTAATTTCTTCCAAGATATCAAAGACTTCCGGAGGACGACGCTCAATATACCGTTTTGCCGCTTTTGCATTGGGAGTTGTGAGTCCACGAGCAATAACTTCTCGAATGACAAATGGTTTAAATAATTCAAGCGCCATTTCCTTGGGAAGACCACACTGGTTGAGCGTTAGCTCGGGCCCGACGATGATAACTGAACGTCCCGAATAATCAACCCGTTTTCCCAGAAGATTTTTTCTGAATCTTCCTTGTTTTCCACGCAAAATATCCGATAAAGATTTAAATTGACGCTGCGTCTGACTGGCACGAATTGAGGTGTCAATTAAATAGTCGACTGCTTCCTGAAGCATTCGTCTTTCATTTCGGAGAATTATCTCTGGTGCGCCAAGTGAAATTAAATGTTTAAGGCGGTTATTACGGTTAATTACACGGCGGTATAAATCATTTAAATCCGAGGTTGCAAAACGTCCACCATTGAGTTGGACCATAGGACGCAAATCCGGCGGAAGAACCGGTAAAACACGCAATACGAGAGAACTTGGGGTAAATCCGGCTTTACTGATTGACTCAATCAAATGAAGACGCTTCAACAGTTTTAATTGCTTCTGACCACTTGATTTATGAACTTCTTCGCGCAGTTCCCCAACAAGTTTACTGATATCAACTGATTCAATAGCGTGTAGGACTGCCGACGCGCCAGTTTCTACTTCAAAAAATAAGGGGATATCATATTCGATAAGCCTCATATATTCTTCTTCCGATAATACATCCCAAGTCCGCAGACCCTTTACGATATCATTCACGCGTGTAAATATTTCCTCAATTCTCGCAGTCTCTGTTTCAAGGCGTTTATCAAGCGCAAGTTTTCTTTGTCTATAAGCAACGCTTGTTTCCTCAAGCACCAACTGCTTTTGCTCTTTGTGAAGAGTACTACCTACATCTTTAATCTTCCCTTTTTCTTCCTTTTCGACTATTTTTCTCTCGTCTTCAATTTGTTCTTTCAACCGATTTATCCGTTTTGTTTTAATTTCATCAAGTTTTTTCTGGGCATCGTGTCTGTCGTCTTCACTCACAGAAACGACTAAATAACTTGCAAAATATACTACTGATTCAAGATCTTTTTGAGTAATATCAAGAAGTGTTGAAAGTTTTGAAGGAGTACCCTTTGAAAACCAGACATGGACTACAGGGGAGGCAAGAGCGATATGCCCCATCCGCTCTCGTCGGACTCTTGAGTAAGTAACTTCCACTCCGCAGCGGTCGCATACGATTCCCTTATATCTGATTCTTTTATATTTACCACAATAACACTCAAAATCCCGGGTTGGACCAAAAATCCGTTCATCAAACAATCCATCTTTCTCTGGGCGGAACGTGCGGTAATTAATAGTCTCGGGTTTTGTAATTTCTCCATACGACCAATTTTTAATGTCTTCCGGACTTGCTACTAGAATCTTTAAGGACCGGAAGTCCGCAACGTTAATCGCATCATTTTTTCGATTTCTAAATTGATTATCCATAATTTTTTTCTACTCTAAACTCTAATTTCTAAATCCTAAATAAACCCAAAAGTTAAAACTAAAATTTAGATTTTAGGATTTGGTATTTGTTCCTTCTGCCGGCGCTTCAACGGTTTCTTCAATCTCAACAGAATCAGCACCTTTCTGTTCTAAATCCTTTGGTGTCTCCTCACCTTGAGCTTCTAATGCTTCTTCGAGTTCATGTACTTCTGTTTTTACTTCTTCTTCCCTTTCTGATGTATCCTCTTCATCTTTCTCATCGGCTACGACTGCCTGAGTTGGAATAATATTCATTCCAAGTGACTGTAGTTCACGGATTAAGACTTTGAATGACTCAGGAACTTTTGGCGTAGGAATATCAGTCCCTTTAATAATTGCTTCAAATGCCTTTGCACGACCCGAAACGTCATCTGATTTGGTTGTTAACATTTCCTGCAACGTGTATGATGCTCGATGAGACTCAAGAGCCCAAACTTCCATTTCCCCCAATCGTTGACCTCCCATTTGTGCTTTTCCACCTAGCGGCTGCTGTGTAACAAGTGAGTATGGGCCTGTTGAACGGGCATGAGTTTTATCCTCAACCATATGAATAAGCTTCATGATATAGCCTATTCCTACAACTATTTCGTTTTCATAAGGGTCTCCAGTACGCGCATCAAACAGTTGTACTTTCCCGCTCACAGGAAGACCTGCTTCTTTTAAAAGATCAAATATTCTATTTTCATTAATTTTTTCAAAAGCGGGAAGCGCGAGTTTTATCCCGTTCTTCTGTGCTGCCCACCCGGCATGTGCTTCCAAAAGTTGACCTAAATTCATACGGGATAATACCGAAATTGGTGATATGACAATATCAACAGGAGTACCATCTGAAAGATACGGCATATCTGAGGCCGGCATAATCTTGGAAATTACTCCCTTATTTCCGTGCCGCCCGGCAAGTTTATCACCCACGACGACGTGACGCAATTGTGCAACTTCAATAACAATTTTTCGAATCGTTCCAGGTTCGAGTTCATCACCTTTCTTGCGGTCAAGAATTTGTACGTTGATAACAATCCCGTGCTCTCCATGTGGCATGCGAAGAGAGGTATCCCGAACTTCCCTGGCTTTTTCACCAAATATCGCGCGAAGGAGTCTTTCTTCTGCTGTAAGTTCAGTCTCGCCTTTTGGTGCAATTTTACCAACTAAAATGTCTCCCGGTCCGGCTTCGGATCCGACGACCACAATTCCTTCTTCGTCCAAATTGGCCAAATCTTCCTCTGCAACGTTGGGGATATCCCGAGTTGTTTCTTCAGGTCCAAGCTTTGTGTCAACGACTGTAGCCTCATATTTTTCGATATGAACTGAGGTTAGCGAATCATCTTTCACGAGTCTGTCTGAAATGACAATTGCATCTTCATATCCTAATCCATCAAAACTTGTATAAGCAATAAGCAAATTTTTTCCCAAAGCAAGTTCTCCATTGTCGGACGCCGGACCGTCAATCAGAACGGTGTCTTTTTTTACTTTCTGTCCGGTGAAAACGACTGGACGCTGAGAGAAGAATGTATTTTGGGATGTTCTCTTGAATTTTTCAATTTTAAATTCGGCGGTTCCTTTTTTGCCTTTCAGTATTAATTTGTTTGAATCCACGAAGGTTACTTCGCCGTCAAACGGTGCCTTAATGACACGTCCCATTGCCTCAGATACCACTCCCTCCATACCAGTTCCTATGATTGGAGACTCAGTTTTAACAAGTGGAACTGCTTGGCACTGCATGTGGGTTCCCATGAGCGCCCGGTTTGCATCATCATGGTCAACAAACGGAATAAGAGACGCGGAAGTTCCCACGACTTGTCGTGGAATAACATCAATATAATCTACTTTTTCAGCCTCTACCTCAAGATATTCCCCCCTGTACCGAGCCGGAATTAATTCATCAGTGATGTAACCATCATCATCTACTTTAATATCGTTATGGGTAATGTAGTAATCAAGTTCTGTATCCGCATCAAGATACACAATTTCCTCGGTAATTTTTACTTTTGTTCGACTTCCGTGCTTTTCTTTTACAATTTTTCGATAGGGCGCTTCCAAAAATCCATAATCATTAACGCGAGCATAGAGTGCAAGATATGTAACCAAACCAATATTCGGTCCTTCTGGAGTTCTGATCGGGCAAATTCGTGAATATTGTGAAGCATTAATGTCACGAATCGAGAAAGATGCGCGTTCCCGGGAAATTCCACCTGTTCCCATAACGGTTAGACGGCGTAAATTATCAATTTCCGATAACGGATTTGTCTGATCAAGGATCGCGGATAACTGGGAAGTCCGGAAAAATTCATTGATTGCGGCAATAATCGGATGGGCGTTTATGAAATGAGAGGGAGAATATTGTTCTTCGACGGATGCAAGACTCATCTTTTCTTTAATAATTCTCTCAAGGCGCAAAGCACCAACTCGAAACGCAGTCGTCTGAACCAACTCTCCAATACTTCTTACGCGTCTGTTTGCCAAATGGTCAATATCATCAACTTTTCCTTTTCCAAAAGTTAAATCCATAAGATAGGAAATAATTCCGATGACATCATCAATCGTTAAGGTATATGTTTCCTGAGGAGTGAAATTGGGAAGTACAGAAAGTTTTTTGTTAATTTTATAGCGGCCGACGCGTGACAGATCATACCGCCGTTTGTCAAAAAATGTATCGCGGAAATTGGTTCGGACAGTATCAATGACGATTGGTTCGCCCGGATTCATTTTCTTGAAAATTTCAATCAGAGCATCTGTTGAACCTTTGGTTTCATCTTTTTCAACAGTATTTTTTATAATGGTTTCGGCGCCTCCCACACCTTTAAACCGTTCGTAAATCACTTCGTTGCTTTCAAGTCCCAAAGCTTTTAAGAAAACTGATGCCAGGAATTTTTTGCGTCGGTCAATTCTCACAACTACCATATCGGTCCGAGTCGTTGAAAATTCTAGCCAGGATCCATGTGCCGGACGAAGTTCTGCAGTGTAGAGGGTTTTTCCTGTAATCGGGTCTTCAGTTGCTGTAAAGAAAACTCCCGGTGAACGGACGATTTGGTTAACGATTACGCGCTCAATGCCATTTATAATAAATGTGCCACGCGCGCTCATCTTGGGAACTTCTCCCAAAAAGACATCTTGCTTGACGCGCTTTCCGGTCCTTTTATTTACAAGAATTGCCTCAACAGTGAGTGGTGAAAAATATGTGAGGCCTTTTCGCAAAGCCATTTCTTCGGTAATTTTTGATTCACCGAGTCTACTTTCGCCAAGCGTCAACTCCCAATTTTTTCCCGTAAAATCTTCAATCGGAGAAATTTCCTCAATAACATCACGAATACCGTGGTCAATAAACCACTGATAAGATTCTTTTTGGATGGAGAGAAGGTCTAGCGGAGGAATGACGCTGAACTCCTTACCCCAATATTGTCGTAATACACCGTTATTTTTAGCCATCTGGAATTGTACTTGAAGTGATACCCTATTTTAACAAAAAAATTACCAGGTATTATCTACCCTTTCAAACTTAGTCTTATATTCTATACACGAATCACCCTCGGATGTCAAGGGGTAAAAAAGAGTCTGGTACAAAACTAATAACGGGTTGATTTGACAATAAAAAAAGCAGCTGGCACAATGAAAGTATTGTAGAAACAATCATTTTCTACTCCGAAAGGAGGTGACAACTGCTGTATGTTAGTTGTATCACAACTACCGCCAAAAGCGCAATATCTTGATGAATTTTCATTTCCCATGATCTCCATTTGGTGTTTACCGAAAAGTACCTTTGAAGGGGGAAGGCCTTCCATTGACCGAGAAAAACTACTGTTTTGGCTTCTGATTAAGCGCTCAACGAATTGGGATTATCGAACGATAGCAGCATTTGCTGGAGTATCACACCCAACGTTAATTCGAGCAAATCAATTCTTTATGAAGCAGGGAATTTATGAAAAGATATTTACTCATTTAGTAAAGCGCGCCTATAGGGAAAGGCTCATAAAAGGAAAATTTGTAGCCATGGACAGTTCGTTTGTTGAAACATTTTCAGGAAAACAAGAAATTGGATCTGAAGGATATAATGGACATAAAAAAGGATATGGATTTAAACTGCATTTGTTAATTGATGCCGAAACTTCATTTCCATTAGCCCTTATGGTGACAAACGGACTTGCAGCTGATTGTACGCTTGCAATTCCATTACTCAAGCGTGCTCGATATTGGTTGAAAAAGGCAGGATATGTACTTGCCGATAAAGGGTATGATGACACGGATATCGTGAATTGGATTGCAAAAACACTTCATGCAAAAGCGGGAATTCCCATGAGAGTAAAGAGTAAGCTCGCAAAAGGAAAGAAAAACAGGTATGGAAATCTATTGAATTGGAAACTCAAGGCGGTCGGGAGAACCTTCAAAAAAAGTATCTATCGCAGAAGAAGTGGAATAGAGAGATTTTTCTCAACACTGAAACGAGTATTGCATTTGGGTAAGGAAGAAACACGGGGAATAGTCAGTTTTACAAAAAATGTATATCTGTCCTTGATTTGTTACATGCTAAAACAATTTTATGCTGAAGGGATAAGCTATTCATAGTTTTGTACCAGACTCAAAAAGAAAAATTCCAAATTTACTTAACCTAATTTCTAATGACGCAGGTTGTGTGTGTATCAAACTTTACAATTTATTTAAAAAAAGATCAATTAGTGATTAGAACTTCTATTTCTTTTTCTTCTTTACCCGGAAATGTCTTGTATGGATTTTGTGGCTGGCGTGTTTTAACAATACTCCCAGATCCATGCCGATGAAACCGAACACTACAGCCACAAGTCCGCTTCCAATAAGCTCGAATATCTTGAGCGGATAACCTGGTGTTACGCAGCTTGAAATAAGAACGCTATGATTGAGTATTGGATTTTGAAACGAAACAAAAACAGTATTGCTAAATGGTAAGAGAGCCAAACCTACTCCTGAAAGGAAAGAAAATAGAAAAATTTTTATGTTATGTCTCGTTTCCCGCTTAAAGAAATGTTTTTCGACAAATGCTCCATAAACTAATGCTCCCGGCAAGACATAAATTACGAGAAACGCTATAAATTCTATACAGGGTAGATAAAATCCTGAAAGAAAGGAATTGAGAAGAAGATAGACTCTGTCTCCCAACACAAGCGTTACGACTACTCCCAAAAGCAGCAGCAAAATCCTCAGGACACTTACATAAAGTTCAAGTAGCAGTAACATGGTTTCATCGTCATCTCCAACCTGGAAATCAACAATGTATATTTAGCGTAGCGCAATCTCAGACCAAAAGTCAAGAAATGTCAGAAAAATGTCAAGAAATTCTGTCTTTAATGATATAATCTTGACTATAATTGATAGAAAATATGGTCGAAAATAATCAAAATTTCAATGCTAGATTACAGCAATACGATCGTTCGGTTTTAGCCTATCAACGAGCAAAAGAGAGCTTTATAGCAAAACAGTCGGGAGAAGATAATCCGATAATTCCCCTTTCTACTCTTGTTGAACACCTACCAGTAACGGCGAATCTAATGGTGGATGTCGACGTAATTCATGCTATAGGCAAAGGTTTAGAATATTGGAATAGGGAATTAGTGAGTGAGGAGAGAGATCGTATTCTTGCTCGTTTTTCACGCAGGACTACCTTAGAATAATAAGCCCCTATTTATACTTCTCAAAATTCGCTTCATGTTCGGCTTCGGTTTTGGCATAGTGGATATTTCCGGATGAGTCATGAAGATAATAAAGGTAGGGAGTGTTTGCTGGGTGAAGGGCAGCTTGAAGGGATGCAAGACCCGGATTTGATATCGGTTCAGGCGGTAAACCAGTTATCAAATAAGTGTTGTAGGGGGAACGGACAGACTGATAGTCATCTTGTGTAATCTCCGGCCACCACGTCTTCCCGTCAAAACCTTTGGCATATTGAACTGTTGCATCAATTTGAAGTGGTATCCCCTGATTAAGACGATTTTGAAGAATTCCCGCAATAATCGGCTTCTCCGTACTATTATTTGCCTCCCTCTCCAGAATGGACGCAACAATGACTACTTTATTTAAATTGGGAGAATTTTTTGTGAGACCGAGAGTTGCAACTTTTTGGTAAAAATTATTTGTTAAAATTGAAACAATAGAATTTATATCAGCCCCACGGGGAATTAAATACGTATCTGGAAATAAATATCCTTCGCTCTGATCAAGAATTGCACGCCAAGACTCTTTATATTGCGGAAGTGTTGCTTTCAAAATATCCGCATACTCATCCGCACGCTGCCCTTCTTTAAACGTTATCCATTTATCCAGAATTCCATGTTTTAGAGTATCAAGAATTGTCGAAAGATTCATCGATGGAGAAAGTTTGTAATCTCCGGCTTGAATGGATGTATCTTCACCGGTAAATTTAATCGTGAGAAAAAAAACAACCGGATCGCGAATTAACCCTTGGGATTTTAAACTATTTCCCACTTGCCGTACCGTATCACCCTTTTGAATGATAAAAATTTTAGTTGATTTATCAAGTGGATTCGGTGCTTGAGATCCAACAATCCACCAGGCAAGAAATGCGGCGGGAATAATAATAATGAGGAAAAGAAGAAAGGAAAACTTCTTCATCTAGTATATTGTAACATATTGAAAACGGGGTTAAGAGGTTTAGAACAAATTCTTTACCTCTCAATTTCATATATTGGAAAATTTTCGAGAGTATCTACTGCTTCTTCCAATTTATATGTACTTTCACTGTAAAACGTGACAAGATCTTCTCCCTTATCAACCGTATCTTTTATTTTCTTATTTAATACCATTCCTGCATCCTTAATATAAGGCGCACCCAGAATTCTTGAAATAATTGTGATATTTTTATTGTTAATCGACTTGATTTTCCCCCTGGTGGGGGCAAAAATGATTTTGCGGTGGTGCGCGGGAAGCAAATCTTCAGAACAAATGTGGTAATGCCCCTTTTGCGCATGAATTATTTCGCGCATTTTCGAAAACGCAGCTCCCGATGACAAAAGATGCCGTGCCCATGTTTCCGTATTTTCAAACGCATCTTCCACTTCTTTTTTCTTTGCACGCGGCATATCTTGAAGACATAATTTTAAAAGAATTGACGCATCTATAATGGCAAGTTCTTCAAGAAAGATAGGACGATCTTTTTTTTGTTCTAAAACCTGAAGTGCATCCTTGGCTTCCAGTAGCGGACCGATTCCATTTCCGGCAGGTCCGTCAACTTTATGTACTATCGGCTCAAGTTTGCGGTCAAATTTATGGGCTAAAAGTTTAAATTTATTCCCAAGAACTTTTGCATCTTCGAGGGAATGAACCTTTACGGTCGCACCATAAGGAATATCAATCACGATGTGATTGGAACCAAAGGCAATTTTTTTTGCCATAACCGAAACGAGAATCTTATCAAAACTTTCGAATAAAAGCGGTGCTTCAATCTTGATAATTTCATCATCTGCCGGCGCAATTTTAAACGCTCCTCCCCATACCATGCAGGCGTTCGTTTTTTCAATAATTTCATAAATTTCATTTTCGGTAAACGTTACTTTGGCAAGTACTTCCATGGCGTCAGCTGTACCTGCAGGAGTGGTAATTGCACGGGAAGAACTTTTGGGAATTCTAAATCCCGCCGCGGCAATAATGGGAACAACAATCATTGTAATTCTTCCACCTGGAATTCCACCGATCGAGTGCTTATCAGCTACAATTCCTGTAAACTTGAGGTGCTCTCCTGTATCAACCATAGCTTTGGTAAGAAAATAAATTTCTTCATTAGAAAATCCTTTCGAGTATCCCGAGGCGACAAAATAAGTAGTTAATACATCTCCCAGTCGATCATGAGAAATCTCATCCATGATCGCAAAAATTTCTTTATAGTTTAAAGTTTTGCCGACTAATTTTTTCCGGATTGCTTCAAGTGCAATAGATTGTTCATCCATAGTGTAAAAGGGTTTAAAGGCAAATGGTTTAAGAAGCTGTGCAATAAATATTTCTTTCCCTACCTTGTAGCCCTTAACTTCCCTTCATATTCTTTACTTGCTCAATAATGATCTTGAAAAATGCTTTGAAGAAACCTATGAAAAAATAAATAACGGTACTAAGTGCTCGATTGATATATGGCCAAATCTGGACGAGATAATAATGCAGCTTGTCAAGGAATGGTTTATTTTTCTGCATGAAAGAAGGATTATCTTGTTCTTCACCAGGAGTAAAAAAATAAGAAGAAGGGTCCTGGCTCGTATCAACCTTTGGCAGTTCTCCCATAGAGTATCTATTGTAGCACGAAAATATCAGTAGGGAAAAGGTCAAGGGGAAAGTTATTTTTATTTTATTCTAGTCATGAGTAATATCGATCTATACGCTCTGCACTAACTTTTTTCAAGGCCCGCTCTCACAACCAACCGTTTCCACGTCGTTCCCGGAGGAGTACAGGTTACAATGGTTATATAACTATTGTCAAAACTTTGGGCAAAAATATTTGTGTCATCAGGGTCGGTGATAGTCACAGAAAAGATTTTATAATTGTAATTCTGGCCATTCATATTAATAATAATCTCGTCACCAATTTTTATCGTATGGAGTGTAGCAAAAATTGCGCGATAATTATGCGGATCAAACCACGCGGGAATTGTTGAGTGTCCAAATATTACGGCAGTTCCAAGTTCTGGCGGACTGGTTGTTGATCCATATTGTACTAAGTTTTTGGATAAATCAAAATTAGTACTTGATACGGTTGCATCTGTAATTCCAAGCTTGGGAATTGACAAATTATATGTTGAAAGAATAACTTTCTTATTGCTTCTTTCAGCTTGTTGAATCTGGGGATACCAATTTCTTGCATCATCAAAATTTGTAGTTAGTGACGAAACTCCTTCGGCAAATAAACTCTGCAAATTACTTGAATCAACTACCTCATATTTGGGGACCGGAACTTCAATGTTGCCCGCGGCAAATGCACCGGCAAGAAAAATTTGGTATGAAATTAAAGGAAAGAAAAAATAAAGTGCCAGCACTAGTCCGAGTACAATACACGCAACTCCGACAATTCGAAAGTAAATTTTCTTATTCCGTCTTTGTACTTTTTCGTAATAACGAGTATTCATATGAATCAGCAAAGCAGTAATTTCCCGTTACCATTTTCCAGTTAATTCATAAATTTTTTTTAA
>Ga0206969_1028_pt1 | contig 42486 bp, 40 predicted proteins | sample Alteio_BWOrgHeat_87_FD_153256 | JGI IMG/M metagenome (GOLD analysis project Ga0206969, IMG submission 153256) | Enriched cells from forest soil in Barre Woods Harvard Forest LTER site, Petersham, Massachusetts, United States -... | ecosystem: Environmental > Terrestrial > Soil > Temperate forest >... | reverse complement strand
GCCCAGGTATTGCACCTTACGGGTTTTGGGCATAAATACGCTGTTCATGTGTGCTTCCTGGTTGTAGTAATCCTGCCCGTCGCAGGTTATGCCGCCCAGGTTTACGCGTTCGTATTCGCTGTCCCAGTTGTTAACCGGCAGCAGGATGTATTTTTGGTTAAGCGCCCAAACATCGGGCAGGTTGGTAATGAACGAGCCATCCAGCATCAGCCAGCGTTCGCGGTCGTTTTGCTGTTTACGGCCCAATACTTTGTATAGTATGCCCGATGCCTCGGCAACGGTATATTTGCCAAATTCGGTAATAATATCAGGTTCTACCGTATCATTATCGGCGCATATCTCTTTTATCCGGCTCACAATTTCGTTTATCATGTATTCATAATCAAAATCAAAAACCAGCGAATCTTTAAACGGCATACCGCCGCCAATATCCAGCGTATCTAAAGCGGGGTTTATTTTTTTGAACTTGCAATATAGCGTAACATATTTTTCCAGCTCGTTCCAGTAATAAGGCGTATCAGATATGCCCGAATTAATAAAGAAATGCAGCAGCTTAACCTGGAAATTAGGGTTGCTTTCTATCTTGTTATAATAAAAATCAATAATATCTTCCATACGCACACCTAAACGCGAGGTGTAGAATTGCGAATCTGGCTGCTCTTCCGCCGCTATCCTGATGCCTAAGTTGCAGGGGGTGCTCATTTCTACCTCATCATCATACAGGTTAAATTCCTCTTTATTATCTAATACGGGGATGATGTTTTTAAACCCGTCATGCAGCATATCAATAATATAGGTTTTATATTGAAAGGTTTTAAATCCATTGCATATTACGGTCACGTCCTTATCTACCGCCCCTTTTTTCTCCAGCGCGTCTATCATCGGCATATCAAACGCCGACGAGGTTTCCAGGTGGATATCATTCTTCAACGCTTCCTCAACAATATGCCTGAAATGCGAGCTTTTGGTGCAATAGCAATATTTATAACCCCCGCGGTAATTGTTTTTTATGATAGCCTGCTGAAACAGCAGTTTGGCCTGCTGAATTTTCTTGGTAATTATGGGCAGGTAAGTAAAGCGCAGGGGAGTACCGTACGTTTCTATCATCTCCATTAAATTCAGATCATGAAAATATAATTCATCGTCAATGATCTCAAAACCCTCCTGCGGAAAGCCAACACTCAAGTCAAGAAATTCCTGGTAACTCTGCATTTATCGTAATAAATAAAAATCCGCGCAAAAATGTAATTTTTAAATGGAATTAAAGGCTATTTGTCAGGGAAATTTATTGTTGAAATGTAATTTGTTTATGCTGGTTCATAGATCATGGTTGATGGTTCATAGTACGTGGGTAGGGTAGTTATTGGTTATTGGGTTATAAGGTTATTCGTTTTGGGATGTTGTATTGGGGTCTTTCGGACTTCCTGTCTTTCGGACTTACCGACTAAATGACTAATTTTACCGAATGAATTTTATTGTTGAAGCCACCGTTAAAGCCATTAAACACATCTATCAAACCGATATCGCGCCTGCCGATATCAGTTTGCAGGAAACACGCAAAGAGTTTGAGGGGCAGGTTACTATAGTTACTTTTCCGTTTACTAAGTTTTCTAAAAGATCGCCCGAACAAACCGGTAATGAAATAGGCGAATACCTGAAAAACGAACTAAAGGAGGTTTCAGCATTTAACGTAATAAAAGGATTTTTAAATATCTCTTTGTCCGGCACGTATTGGATCAACCAACTATACACCGAAATTTTGCCCGATACATTTGCCGTTTTTAAACCGAACGGCAAAAAAGTAATGGTTGAATATTCATCGCCCAATACCAATAAACCATTGCATTTGGGGCATGTACGCAATAACCTGTTAGGCTATTCGGTAGCGCGGATACTGGACGCGGCAGGATACGAAGTGATAAAAACCAACCTGGTGAATGACCGCGGCATCCACATCTGCAAATCAATGCTGGCCTGGCAACTTTATGGCAACGGGGAAACGCCCGAATCTACCGGCGAAAAAGGTGATCATTTGGTAGGCAAATACTATGTAATATTTGATCAGGAATATAAAAAGGAGATAGAATTTTTAAAAAACCAGGGACAAACAGAAGAAGAAGCTAAAAAGAATGCGGCGCTCATCAAATCGGCGCAGGAAATGCTGCTGAAATGGGAAGCAGGGGACGAGGATGTAATTAATTTATGGAAAACCATGAATACCTGGGTGTATGACGGCTTCGGGAAAACCTATAAAGCATTGGGGGTGGAGTTTGATAAATTCTATTACGAATCGGACACTTATTTATTAGGTAAAGATATTGTTGAGGAAGGACTGCAAAGCGGCGTATTTATAAAAAAAGAGGATGGTTCGGTATGGATAGACCTTACCGCCGACGGCCTTGATGAAAAACTGGTTTTGCGCGCCGACGGCACTTCCGTGTATATGACACAGGATATGGGCACGGCCCAGTTAAAATATAACGATTACCACATGGACGAATCTATTTATGTGGTAGGTAACGAGCAGGATTATCACTTTAAAGTACTGTTCCTGATACTTCAAAAATTGCGGAAAACCTGGGCGAAGGGCTTGTATCATTTATCATATGGCATGGTCGACTTGCCATCAGGTAAAATGAAATCGCGCGAAGGGACGGTGGTTGATGCCGATGAGCTGATAGCCGAAATGGAAAGCACCGCCAAAGAGGTTACCGAAGCATTAGGCAAAATAAATGATTTTAGCGAACAAGAAAGATTGCAATTATACCATACTATAGGTATGGGCGCTTTAAAATATTTCCTGCTAAAAGTCGACCCTAAAAAACGGTTGTTGTTTGACCCCAATGAATCGGTTGATTTTCAAGGGCATACGGGTCCGTTTATTCAGTATACCCATGCGCGTATCAAATCGGTTTTAAGCCGGACCACCCTAACGGGGGTAGAGGCAGAGCCTATAGAATTGAATTCTGAAGAACGCGACCTGATAGTTACCTTAACGCGGTTCCCCGAAACCATTACCTTAGCGGCAAGCGGTTATAACCCGGGTATTGTAGCTAATTATGTATATGAACTGGCTAAAGTTTATAACAAGTTTTATCATGAACTTTCCATTCTGCAAGCTGAGGATGAACAGGTAAAACAATTCAGGCTGCAGCTTTCGGTTGCCGCGGCTAAGGTTATCAGCAAGGCAATGAATTTGTTGGGTATAACAGTGCCGGAGAGGATGTAAATCCGCTACCGGGGCTTTAGCCAAAATAGCTGCGATTTTTTTTATTTTTTTGCTATGTTTGTTCACCAATTATCCCCTTTCAGAATGAACACAAAACACGCTTTCCTGATTACAGCAGCATTTGCTTTAATTGTTTTTTCGGCTAACGCACAAAATAAGCCCCGGCATGAGGATACAGAGATATATGAACCTGTTCCAAAGGTGATCACACCGGGTAAAACAGACAGCGACGCCCCCTCAGACGCCATAGTTTTATTTGACGGGAAAAACCTGGATCAATGGGTATCAACGCAGGATCGCAGTCAACCTGCCCCATGGACCGTTGCAGACGGGATATTGACCGTAAAAAAGGGGACTACCAATATTGAGACCAAAAGATCATTCTCCAGCTACCAGATACACGTGGAATGGAAGATACCCGCAAATATTACCGGTTCAGACCAGGCAAGGGGGAACAGCGGCTTATTTTTCGCCTCTTTGGGTAAAGGTGACGCGGGTTATGAGTTGCAGATATTGGATTCGTATATTAATAAAACTTATGTTAATGGGCAGGCGGGTAGTATATATAAGCAGTTTATACCCCTGGTAAATGCCTGTAAGCCCCCGGGCGAATGGCAAAGCTATGACGCGATATGGACCGCGCCGACTTTTAATGAGGACGGCACTGTTAAAACCCCGGCAAAGGTCACCGCGTTTCAAAACGGTGTTTTAATACAGAATGATGTTGTTTTATTAGGGCAAACCTTATTTATAGGCAAGCCAACTTATGTAAAACATGGCCCGGCGCCAATTAAATTACAGGCACACGGCGATAAAAGCGAACCCATAAGTTTCCGCAATATTTGGGTTAGGGAGCTTTAACATTCTGATATCAATAAAAATAAAAAATCGAAAGCATGAATAAGAATATATTTTTAAAACTAACATTAGTTGCTCTGTTAACCGTAGTATTTAATAGGGGCAACGGCCAGGGCAAAACAACTAAACAATCATTTAATATAGGCCCTTCACTGGATGCCTACAATGTAAGCTGGGATACGCCCGGCCCAACCTCTTCACAGTCGATGCCAACGGGTAACGGTGATATTGGCTTGAATGTTTGGGTAGAACCAACAGGCGACCTTTGTTTTTTTATTGCTAAAACTGATGCATGGGGGTCACCATCGCCAACTGAAAAAAATGCCTGGATAAAAGATGGCGGTGTATTGATGAAATTAGGAAAGGTGCGGGTATCTGTAAGCCCCAATCCTTTAGCACAAAATGCACCTTTTCAACAAATACTAAGGTTGCATAATAGTGAAATATTGATTAAGGAGGGGGATGTGCAGTTAAGGGTATGGGTTGATGCCAATCACCAGGTTATAAGAGTTGAATCAAAAAGCGTAAGCCCTGTTACCGTAAAAGTTACACTGGATAACTGGCGCTTGGGTAATGGTGACATGTTAGCTAATAACCAGGCTAATAAAATTACATGGTACCATGCAAACCCTGCCGATTCAGACCCGAATTTGCGTGGGTTCACTTTTGGCGGAATGATAAAAGGTAATAACCTGGTAACTAAGGATGATACTACTTTACAATCGCGTGTGGCGGTTAAAACACAGTTGATCTCCGTTTATCCGCTGACAACCAAAGACCTGACCGTTGAGCAGTGGCAAGCAAAAATTAATAAACAGGTACAGCAAATTGACGCGCTTAACCTAGAACAAACACATTTGGCACATCAGCAATGGTGGGATAAGTTCTGGCACCGCAGCTGGATATTTATTAAAGGCGATGAGGCTACAACAAAAGTAAACCAGGGTTATGTTTTACAACGCTACGTCACCGCTTGCGCGGGCAGGGGAGCATATCCTATAAAATTCAATGGCTCTATTTTCATTGTTGATAATCCGCAATACAGGCAAAATAGAAAAACTGTGAGTATTGATGCCGATTACCGCGAGTGGGGTGGGCAATATTGGTTTCAGAATACAAGGCATATGTACTGGCCACGTTTAATGGCCGGCGACTTTGACGAAATGCTGCCACTGTTTAATATGTATGCCAAAATATTACCGGCCAACAAAATACAAGTTAAAGAGTATTATAAACATGACGGTGCTTACCTTGGCGAAACTGCACCATTTTGGGGAGGTATAGCATATGTGGGGCCAGAGGTAAAGGAGAGCTGGACGGCTCATTATTTTACCCCTATACTGGAGCTTAGCATGATGATGCTTGACTATTATGAGTATACTGGGGATAAAAAATTTGCTAAAGAAACCTTAGTGCCTATTGCAACAGCAGGGCTTGAGTTTTTTGATAAACATTTTGGCCGTGATGCACAGGGAAAATTATTACTTGACCCGGATAATTCAATAGAACAGTATTGGAAGGTGCACAACCCAGCCCCTGATATTGCAGGCTTGAATGCAATTACAACCCGTATGTTGGCTTTACCTGCTGATGTGACAGATGCCACATCACGCGCTAACTGGAAAAGGTTAAAGAGTGAATTACCTCCGTTGCCTAAAGGAAAGAAGAATGGAAAAGAAATATTGTTCCCATATACTACTGATACAATTACTGCCAGGCCACGCAATTCTGAAAATCCTGAATTGTATTCGATATTTCCGTTTCGCAGCTATGGTTTAGGGAAGCCTGATTTAGAAACAGCTATCAATACCTTTAACGTACGTAAATTTAAAAGTAAAGGCTGTTGGGTACAGGATGGGGTTCAAGCTGCTCTATTGGGTTTGTCAGATGTAGCAAAAGAGGATGTTTCATTTTCACTTACCCGAAAAGAACCAACGTTTAAATTTCAGGCCTTTTGGGCTACAGGGCATGATTATGCCCCCGATGAAGATAACGGAGGCAATGGCGAAAACGGTTTACAGCAAATGCTGATGCAGGTTGATGGTAAAAAAATAATGCTGTTACCAGCCTGGCCTAAAGAGTGGGGGAATACAGAGTTTAAACTGAACGCACCTTATAACACAACCGTTCAGGGTAAAGTGGTAGATGGTAAATTAACAGGCCTGGTAGTTATACCGGCATCACGCAGGGCCGACGTTATTGATATGTCAAAACAATAAGAGTTTTACCGAAAATACTTACCAGTCATTTAAAGGCAAAGTGCAGGTAAGCATTTTGCCTTTTGTATTATATTTTAGCTTGATATAAACGGAGCAAAAAAAGTTTGTAACTAAAAAATATTAAGGAATAAGAAAAAAATATTTGCTTATTAAAACATAAGAATACGTAAATGGCATAATTTTAATAAAATTATTAATATATTTTGATTTAAGAAGCAATGCCATTATATTTAAGACGATTAAACTATTGATTGTACCGTATTAGCCATTTGCATGAAAAAGCTCCCCCTATTTTTCATCATGTTTCTTTTATCGTGCGCTGCACCTAAGGCAACTATTGTTGCCCCAAAAACCAATTTTAATAGTCATCCCCAGCCTTATCATATATTTACAATTGGAAAGTGGAATTCAGATTATGTTGTTCTAACCCTTATTGATGCCAGGAATACCTATTTTAGTGTCCGGGTAGCAAATGATCCATCCTTTAAAAAAGGGGCAATTTACACGCCCTGAAAACACTTCCTTATCATTGACAAATGTTAGGTTATTTATAACTTAGCAAACTGCGTACAGCAGTATTAAAAGTAATTTTTATAACCGGATACAGGCCATGATCAAAGATTTAAACGCATTAAACCAGGTAGCTGAATTTCATACCACCTTTAAACATCCTATTAAACCCGAACCTGTTATCCCATCCGTTGAGCGTTGTAATTTACGCATTGAGCTTTTGGCCGAAGAATTAAAAGAGTTGCAGCAAGCTGTTAATGATAATGACCTGGTTGAAATTGCCGATGCGCTTTGCGACCTGCAATATGTACTTTCGGGAGCAGTTTTGGAGTTTGGGTTGGGAGGGAAATTTAAAGAGCTTTTTGATGAGGTTCATCGTTCAAATATGAGTAAAGCCTGTAAAACAATAGAGGAGGCTAACAAAACCATTGCGCATTATAAGAATAACGGCAATATCGAATCATACTATAAAGAAATTGACGGGTTGTACCTGGTGTACAGAAAGCCCGATGATAAAACGTTAAAATCTGTAAACTACTCGCCTGCCGATCTGCGCAAAATATTAGGGTAACTGTATGCTTGATATCCTTTATCGCGATGATCATCTTATCGCCATTAATAAACCACATGGTTTACTCGTGCATCGTTCGTCAATTGCCGCGGACGCGGAAGAATTTGCACTGCAATTATTAAGAGACCAGGTTGGCCTGAAAGTTAACCCTGTTCACCGGTTGGACAGGGCAACAGGCGGAATTTTATTATTCGCGCTTGATAAACAGGCAGAAATAACCATGCAGCAGCAGTTTTCAGAAAACAAGGTAGATAAAAAATATTTAGCCATTGTGCGGGGTTATACAGATGGCAATGGAGAAATAGATTATCCCCTAAGAAAAGAGAATGGCGCCTTACAGGCCGCCTTTACGGCGTATACCACGCTTAAACATGCAGAAATAGCTGTTCCTTTTGGCAAACATGAAACTTCAAGGTATTCGTTAATAGAAATTAAGCCAACCACCGGGCGCATGCACCAGATCAGGAAGCATTTGAGCCATATTTTTCACCCCATAATAGGTGATCGTACCCACGGCTGTAATAAACAGAATAAATTGTTTAAAGAAAATTGGAACATGACCACATTACTATTACACGCTGCACAGTTAAAATTTACACATCCGGTTACGGGTATTGGCATAACAATTGAAGCCTCTATACAAAACGAATTTAACCGTGTGATGAATATAATGAATTGGTAGCTATATCTTTGTATAAAACAAAGCAAACTTGATTTTGTAGTAACTTCATGACAGATACATTAAACTATTACCTGTATAAAGATGGCGAAGAACATATGATAACCATTACACCGGTTAACCAGAATATACCGGGTGGCGACTTATATATAACAGGTGTATTCAGGCTGAATGAGGGTGAAACAGACCTGGGCGATATTGTGTTTGATGACAACATGAACCAGTGGGAATATACAGGTATGGGTGATTTGACGCATGAACAGGCCGGTGAAATAGCCGGCTACATACAGGCAACTAATAAATCAACCCCACATACGGATGTATTGTAAATACGTTTAATAACTCTTGCACGTAAACGTTTCTAATTTTAACTTTACCCCGAAACCATTTATACTGTTACCAATTAAAACATGGACGAGTTAGAAAATTTTTCGGAGAAAATTCATGAACAAAGTAATGAGCATGCCCATCATATCCTGGAGGAGGGAAAAGAAAAGTGGGTGCTATTTGTAGCCCTTTCAACTGCATTAATTGCGGTGCTTGCTGCCATTACCGGGCTTTTGGCCGGCGAACATGCAGACGAAGCCATGCTGGCCCAGTTACACGCTTCAGACCAATGGGCGTACTACCAGGCAAAAGGCATTAAATCGGGAACATTGGACGAAACAAGTAAACTATTAACTGCATTTGGAAAAACCCCAATAGCCGCTGACCAGGATAAAATAAAAGCAAATAAAAAAGAACAGGCAACGATCAAGACCGAAGCAGAAAAACTTCAAAAAGAATCAGACGACCATGTTGCCAAACATAGCGTATTTGCACGGGGCATTACCTTGTTTCAAATTTCCATAGCCATAGGGGCCATATCCATCATTGTAAAGCGAAAAAGTTTATGGCTGGTGAGTATGGGTTTCGCGTGTATTGGTATTTTCTTTTTAATACAGGGCATCTGGTTTTAAGCATAAATTTATGAAAGGTATTGTATTTGGCTGCGTAGTTATCAGCGCGGTTTTTTTGAGCATTTCGGGCCAATGCCAGGTAAAAAAGGATGATAAAGTAAGGCTAATTACCCTTGACCCCGGCCATTTCCACGCGGCGCTGGTACAAAAAACAATGCTAAACGGCATTGAACCTGATGTATATGTGTATGCGCCAAAAGGAGAAGACGTGCAACAACACCTGGATAAGGTGAATGCCTATAACCACCGTGCAGCCGACCCCACACACTGGAACGAGATTGTTTACCTGGGTGATGATTTTTTTAATAAAATGATTGCCGAAAAACGCGGAAACGTGATAGTAATGGCTGGCAACAATCAAAAGAAAACAGAATATATTAAACGATCAGTTGATGCGGGGTTCAATGTTTTGGGCGATAAGCCTATGGCGATCGATAACGAGCATTTCGAAATGCTAAAAAGTGCCTTTACCCAGGCGGCCCGCAAAAAATTGGTATTGTATGATATCATGACCGAGCGCTATGAAATAACCAACGCGCTACAACGGGAATTTGCGATGATACCCGAAGTATTCGGTAAGTTAAAAAAAGGTACGCCGCAGCACCCCGGCGTTGAAATGGAGAGTGTTCATTATTATTATAAATATGTTTCGGGCAGTGTACTTAGCAGGCCGGCATGGTTTTTTGATGTAAAACAGCAAGGGGAGGGCCTACAGGACGTTGGCGTACACCTGGTTGATCTTACCCAATGGGAATGCTTCCCCGACCGGATAATTGATTATAAAAAGGATATACAATTTAACAGCGCCAAACACTGGACATCGGACATTACCCTGAGCCAATTTAACGCTATAACCAAATTAAACGGCTTCCCCGCGTTTTTAAAGAAGAATGTAGTGAAGGATACCATTTTAAAATTTTATGCCAATGGTACTGTTAATTACAAGCTGTTTGGCACTAATGTTAAACTAACAGCCAAATGGGCCTATTCTGCGCCTCCGGGTAGCGGCGATAGTCAGAACTCTGTATTGCATGGCACCAAAGCCGATCTGTATGTAAGGCAGGGAGAAACAGAAAAGTTTACACCCGTTTTATATATCGAACCGGTAACTAACAGTGACGCTTACGAAAAACAGTTGCTTGAAAAATTAAAAATTGTACAGGATAAATACCCGGGGGTTGAGTTAAAGAAGAATGCCAAGGGTTGGGAGGTTATCATTCCCGACAAATATAAAGACGGCCACGAAGCACACTTCGGGCGGGTAACTGAAAAATACCTGGATTACCTGCGCAACGGTAATATGCCCAAATGGGAAGTGCCTGATATGATAGCGAAGTATTATACTACGACTATGGCATTGGCGATGGCTAAAAAATATTAAGGGCGCGTTATTACCCGTATCTTTGCCGCATGATAAAACAAGCGCTGGAGAACCTTAAGATCACGGCATTGAACGAAATGCAACACGCCGCGTTAAATGCGGACGAAAAACGTGATCTTATATTGCTGTCGCCAACCGGCTCGGGTAAAACATTAGGTTTTTTATTGCCACTGTTAAAAACGCTGGATGAAGCTAATCCATTAGTGCAGGTGCTTATTCTCGTTCCGTCAAGGGAATTGGCCTTACAAATAGAACAGGTATTCAGAACCATCGGCAGCGGTTTTAAAGTTAACTGCTGTTACGGCGGCCATTCAACAAAAATTGAAAAGAACAGCCTTTCGCAACCGCCCGCGGTTTTAATCGGCACACCCGGCCGTATCGCGTATCATTTACGGCATAACAGTTTTAGTACCGAAGGGATACATACCCTAATATTGGATGAGTTCGATAAATCGTTAGAATTTGGTTTTCAAACGGATATGACCGTAATTATTCGTCAGCTTCCTCATTTAAAAAAACGGGTGCTGACCTCGGCTACGCGGATGAAAGAAATACCCGGTTTTACAGGGGTAACTGATCCGATAGAATTGGATTTCCTGAACAATAAAGCAAACGCGCCTGATATAGAATTAAAAGCAGTTATAGCTGATGCCGCCGATAAGCTTGATACACTGTTCTCTTTGATATGTAAAATAGGAAATAAGGCTACCCTTATATTCTGTAACCACCGCGAAGCAGTGGAACGCATAAGCGACTTGCTTTGGAACAGGGGAGTGGTACATGACATTTTTCATGGGGGTATGGAGCAGGAAGACAGAGAGCGGGCGCTTTTAAAATTCAGGAACGGCAGCCACAGGCTGTTAATTACTACCGACCTGGCTTCGCGCGGGCTGGATATTCCTGAAATTGAATATATAGTACATTACCAGTTGCCGCATAATGAAGAAGCTTTTTTGCACCGTAACGGCCGGACAGCACGTATGCACGCTAAAGGGACAGCTTATTTGATATTAACCCCGGATGAAAAACCCGATTACCTGCGCGGGCAACCTGAAATTGAAGAATTAACCGCAAATTTGCCTTTACCCGAAATTACCCCCTGGGCAACGTTGTATATTGCAGCGGGTAAAAAGGACAAGGTTAACAAAGTAGATATTGTTGGGCTATTGCTTAAAAAAGGCGGCTTGAATAAAGATGAACTGGGTTTAATAGAAGTTTTAGACCATTCTTCCTACGCCGCTGTAAAACGTAACCGCATTGAGCGTTTGGTAGCGTTAATAAAAGGAGAAAAGATAAAAAACAAGAAAGTAAAAATTGAGATATCAAGATAGAATAAGATGAGCAATAATGATATAATGAAAAAGTTGAGGGTAGCGATGAAGTTTACCGATGATGATATTATAAAAGTTTTAGAGCTGGCTAATTTCAGGATAACCAAAACCGAGTTGGGCGCCATTTTCAGGAAAGATGACCATCCCAATTTTAAACCCTGCGGCGACCAGATACTGCGCAATTTTTTAAACGGGCTCATCATTTACAAACGCGGGCCTAAAGCGTAACCTACTGCGCCGGCGTTGACCGCTGGATGACCTTTATTCTGCCGCTCTTTATCAATCGCTGTTGTTCTTCCGAGAATGCTTCCCTTCCGCCAAACTCCTGCACCCAATAGGTATCATATTCGGCCACGCCAACTTCTTTAAAACCCGGGTTCATCAGGTTTCTGCAATGGCCCTCGCTTTTAAACCATCCTGCCATCACTTCGGCAATGCTTTGCTGCCCCTGTGCAATATTTTCGCCAACAGTATAGCTTTTATACCCGCTGGTGCCATAGCCTGCATTTTCAACCCTGTTATAAGGCGAACTGCCATCCTTACTTTCATGGCTAAAATAGTTTTTATTGGCCATATCCTTTGCATGGCCCATTGCTGCTTTTTCTAAAACATCATTCCAGGTTAAAGGCGGAACAGGCGGCATATAAGTTACGCCGCAATTACAGCCATCTTGCCGGGTGCGGTTAATGCGTTCTAAAAATTCTTTTTTAAATTTATTATCAGCACGCGGCTGGCATTTTACACTTTCGGTAAACAGAAATATTACTGTCAGCGCCAAAATTAAATTCTTCATGCTGTATAAGACAGTTTACGGGTAAGTAGGTTTAACGAAATTTTTAAACGGTCTATTTACGAAGCTTTTTACGCTTTTTGTATATGGCTAATAAGGAAATCAGCAAGGTTACTGTAAACAGTATTATAATAAGGCTATCCTTGCGGCGTAATTTGGTTTGTAAACTTTGCCACTGGCTGTAGAGTAAACTTTTTTTTTGTTTTGCAGGGAATCACGGACCCTGATCTTAGTTATCAATGCAGCATCTTCGCTTTTGCGGATGCTATCCTCAATAAAATCATGTCTTTTAATAGCTTTTGCTTCTTTAGTATAATTGTTCAGGTGGCTGTAAAGTAACGCGTAGGTTTCCTGTACGTGCGATTCAACCCTGGGATAATGATTTGCGGTGGATAATTTTAATGCCTCGTTCAAATCGCTCATAGCCAAGCTATAATCTTTAATATCCATTTTTATATTGGCCAGCTCGATCAGTGAGGTAAGAATATTTGGAACGTCATTTTTAGCACGCGACAGCGTATTTGACTGCAGGATTAACCATTTTGCCTGGCTGTATTTTTTTTGCGAACGGTATATCTTCGACAGGTAATTGAAACAATTTATTAACCCTGTAGTATCGTTGTACTTCGAGTACAGATGTAAGGCCAGGTAAGTATAATTGAGTGCCTGGTTTTGATCGTCAAGTTTGGTCTTTTTATCGGCAGCGCTATCATTTTTTAAATATTGTGCAACCATTTGCAGGTATACGGCCGATTTTAGGGAATCATTAGTGATCAATTTTAATTGCTGCTGCAGGGTGTCAATATTAGTAGTAACTATTAATTGCTGCGCTGAACTATCGGGATGTGTTGAAACAGCAAATGAACGCGATCCGAATAATGCAAATAGGATAAGTATAGTCAGTTTCTTCATAAATAGCAGCCATATACAGCTGTCAACAAGTATTCAAATAGTATGCCCTGTTTGTTAATGTTCTGTTTAATATAGGGATTACCCGTAAAATGGGGCTGAAATTTAAAAAGAATTAAATTAATAAAGAAGGGAATAGTATACTAAACAGTACAGTCGGCGCTGTTATTTAATAAGCTTTTCGTATTTATCTAAAAAAACTTTTAAAAATGGCACACGGGTGAAAAGGAAATTAAACAAATTGATACCAATTATGGCACAAACTATACCGGCCAGAACATCTAAAATATAATGGTGACTGGTGTAAATAGCTGTAAGCCATATACCTATCATAACCGTTACTAAAACGATATTGATAAAGCCTAAACGATTTTTAAATCCGTAATAAATAACAATAACCGGGTAGGCGGAGTGTAACGAGGGCATCGCCGCGAAAACATTTGACCCTTTTTCATATATGGATTTGAAAATATGGACGTTAAAGTATTGGTCGAACCGTGACAGCCCGCCGGTATTGCCTGGTGTGGCTGCATGAAAAATAAAACCATGTTGCTGTACATACCAGGGCGGTGCGGCTGGGTAGGCGTAATACACAATAAAGCCCAGCAGGTTAACCACTAAAAAGGTTAAGGCGAAAGATAGAAACTGGCGCCTGTTTTTAAAAAACAAAAGTGCGGCAAAACTAAGCGGCACGGGTATCCAGCATATATAAAACAAGCCTGCGATAATATCTAAAACCGTGGTGGACTTAATGTTCCAATACTCATTTGGGGTTAATAGCCGGCCATTATAATTTATCCCGAACAAGTGCTTTTCGTAATTATACAGGTCGGCAATATGCACCTGGTTAACCGTGTAATTCGGAAAAGCCTTCATATAATCGAATATGATCCAATAAACAATAAAAACAGAAAAACCTACGATAAATTTCCGGGTGATAACGGAAATATAGAACATGGTATTAAAAATAACCAGTAGTACCAGCTGGTCTGACTTAAAGCCGATCACCCATGACGAAACCAGTAAATAAGCTATGGAAAGGAGCGAAACAGTTAGTATAGATCTGGCGTTTACTACAGGGCCTTGGTTAACAACATCATTCATTCTATTTTTTTGTAAAATCTGAGCGGAAAATCTTGTCCCAAAACGGAGAGCTCACACCATATCCCCTGGCAGGATCCTGGTAATGATGGAGCATGTGGTGCTGTTTTATTTTTTTCCAGATGTTGCCTTTAAAGTTGAAATGATGAATAGCATAGTGCGTTTCGTCATAAAACAGGTACCCTAATAAAAAAGCCGGGAAAAAGCCATATATATAATTTGCGGGTAAAATAGCATTAAATAAAAAATAGAAGCCGGTAGCTAAAGGGATGCTTACTGATGGCGGTAATACCAAACGTTTGGCATCGCTTGGGTAATCATGATGAACGCCGTGGAAAATAAAATGCAGCCTTAACGCCCAGGGCTTATCGGGCGGCATATAATGAAATAAAAAGCGGTGCATAATATATTCAACCAGCGTCCATATAAACAGGCCCAATGCAAACATTTCAAAAAAGGTAGCCACGCCTATGTTTTTTTCAAACGCTTCATATATAAAATAGCCAATAACCGGTACAAAAATAAATACCGGCACCAAAAAATGAACCTTTGATAAGGCTTCCAAAAGATTGCTTTTAAACATCCTTACAGATTCCTGCGAGTTTGATATATAATTCTTTGCCATGGTATATCAGGGTTTAAAACGTTGTATAAGTTCTTTGCCTGTTAACGGATCGGTACCTTTAAATTCTACATAAACAATATTCGGGAGCCAAAATGTACCACCTTCAATATTAATAAAAATACGGTTTAGCATTATTTGTTTTTGTTCAACAGTTGCGAATATATGATATTTTCCATCGTTTGCCTTCATCAAAAGCAAGGGAAATTTCTTGTATGATACAAACCTGACATCATAACGTTCGTTACTCAGTTTTTTGGTTATTATACCGTATGCAAATTTACGCTGAATATAATTTAGTTCTTCTTTTTGCCCGTCTACAGCATATTTTATCCAATACACATTTATGGGATTTTCTTCATCTACCTGGCCATTCCTGGCATTTAACTCATAAATTATAGTGTTGGTATTGGGGGTGCGCTGTATATAAAATAGCCTGTTTGCATTATCAGGAGGTACCGGGTATTTATCTTCTGCTGCAAAAGGCTTTGTTAATGCCGGTTTATAAATAAATTTATCCAGTGTTTTATTTACAGGTAAGTAAGCGCAAAAAAACGATACCAGCAGTATAAAAAGTAATCTCATTTAATGTTAATTTTTCTATTGTTTTGAAAAAGTTTTTTTGGCGTCGGTTAACCGTTTAAACGCCGTTATATTTGTTAATACAGCAAGTATGGTTATGGGGATAGTAAATATCGACATCGTTTCAAAAACATGATATTTTATTCCGGGTACATACAATTTATAATTACCCCCAATATATAATGAGCTTATGCCGCATATTATGGCACATAAACCAATAGTTACCACACGTTCGGGCCGTTGCATTAAACCGCCCTTGCATTCAATGCCTAAACTCTCGGCACGGGCCCTCACATAGCTAACCATCATTGAACCTATCAGGGCTATAAAAGCAAAAATGGAGCTTAAAAAATAATGATGCGCCACCAGGTAATAGCATATACCAAAAAACATGATCAGTTCACTATACCTGTCTAATACCGAATCATATAATGCTCCAAATGTTGATTTCATATTTCCCAGCCTGGCCACCTGCCCGTCAAGCATATCAAATAAGCCGGCGAATAAAATTAAACCGCCCGCCCATCCTATATAAGTAAGGTCGCCGCGGTTACCCGCCTCGCCGCCTATAATAAATATTACGGCTACGCCAATATTTAATACAAAGCCTATAGTGGTAACAATATTAGGTGTAAGGCCCAGTTTTATAAAAATTTTTACAACAGGGTCAATAACCTTATAAATACCTGATTGCAGGCTTGTACGTATTGATGCTTGTTGTGCCATTTATCTGTAAACAGTTTTAACTGTTGTTAAAAGTCAAATTTTACCCTTGCGCGAATACCATATTTTGAAACATCCGGATGATCTAAATAACTAAATCGCCTTACCAGGTCAACGCGCATAAATTTAAAAATATTTTCTATACCAACGCTACCTTCAATATAAGGCGTACTTCCTAATGGATAGGTAATATGTTCGCCGGTGCTTGTAACCGGGAATTGATATAATGATGGATGGAATGCCGGATTATTTTCATCACTAACCCCACCATAAATAGCTTTAAACGACGCCACTTCACGTAACTTTAGTTTTTTAAACAGCGGTATCCTGTTAAAAAAGTACCCCATAAAATGCTGATCAATATTTATGCTTTCGTACTTGTCGCCCACAAATTCTAAAAAGTTCATTAAGTTGTACGAGTACAGGTCGTACGCGTATGTTTGATTGGCACGAACTATAGTTAGCAGGGGATAGGGTACCTGTCCAAATATCTTTCCGCCTTCAACGAATACATCTGAATAACCCAATTGCGACAAATAAACCCTTTTATCAACACGGGCATGTAAACTTTGATAGCTATATTCTCCGCCAAACACATTTTTTAAACCAGCAGCATAATCTATACTAAATACCGGGTAAGCAGTATGAATGGGTATACGATAAATTTTACCCTGGTAAAACTCTTCATTAGGTGCATACCGCAAATTTAAGGAAGCTTCAGACGTAGTAAGGCTGTTGATTATACCCGTATTGTTTATAAAATATAATGACCCAGCCGGCGATTGGGTCAATTTCTTGAAAGTAAGGCTGTAGGAGAAATGGCTGTCAAATTCATGCACATAATCAAGCCGGTAATTATCATTATACAAGTATTTATCATTTTCACCACGTTTAAAGGACAGTAAAAAGTTGTCCTGCTGAACAAACTGTAAACTGGCCCCCGGTATTTTAGTATCGCGCTGAATGCTTGCTCTCAAATAGTTTTGAGGGAACTTATAAATAGATTTATCGTTAAGTGAATAGGTTCCGCTCAAAAAATATTTCCAACGGTCATCTTTCACACCATAAGCCACGTAAGTTTCAAAATAGTAGCGTTTGCTTAATTCGGGGGTTGTGCGGCCACCTACACGAAGTTTTAATCCTTCAATAGGGTTAAAGCTATAAAATGTATTTGCCGGGCCAACCTCAAACGTATCAAACGATTTATAGCCGGCAAGTAACAGCGTAGCTATATCCAAAGTGCGCCTGAAAGAAGGCATATTTCGCAAGCTGTCGACATTTTTATAAACTTTCGACTCCGCCCTGCTTAAGGTATCTAAACGGTTTTGCATCCAAAACTGTTCGCCCCTGTGTTTTGCTTCATCCGAAACAATAAGGTCGCCGGGTGCGGTCTCATACGTCGTATCAGAACGCTGTTTATTTACCGCGTAATTGCCATATGCAAGGGTTCTTATACCAAATAAGCCGCCCGCTTTCTTTCTGGTGGTGCCAAAGTCGGCCAGTGTAGTGCTTTTGCTTAAATGATAACGCCCATCCGGATTTTGTTCAAAATCCAGGTTAATATTCATTGTTTTTACAAAATTAAGATTGATGTTTTTATTAATACCCATGCGGGCCTTCTGCACGGCATAATTACTATCAAGCGTAATATATATTTTGCCTTCAAAAAGCATATCCTGGGTGTTACGCGGGGTAAAACTCAATTCTATAAGCTTGCTTTTATTTTCAAGGGTAATGGTATCTGTAATAAAATATTTATAAACATTAGGGCCGCCGTTAGCAATAGGGCTTAAAAAATTATTAGAGACCAGGCTTATATTATTTTCATAAATATCAACTTTTCCATACATGTATTTAAAAAATTGGGTTAGGCCCTCATTATCAATTGAGCCGCCAAAATCCACACCTTTTTGGGCCAGTATTATTGTTCTTTCTTTTTCAGGGGTTTTTCTATAATAATATTGCGACATTTTTTCGTTCAGGTAAATAGGCAATAGTGATTTACCGGGCACAGTTATACTGTCACGATTATCCAATACGAATTTATATTTACGGAAAAACTTTTTTTCCGCTACTTTGGAAGATAAATTGGCTATAGAAAATTGCATTTTATCATATTCCTTATACTCTACATAAGGGTAACTCTCGGGGCGGTTACGTTCTCTATGTGCAATAACCTGGCGTATTAATTCAACAGCGGGGTTATCTTTGTTACGGTATCTTGGTTTTTTGCCTGCCTTGATCTCCACCTCGGTAAGTTCTTGGGCCAAGGGCATTAAATTAATATTAATAACCTGGGTTTGCCCCGGTTTAATGGCTATAATAGCATCCCTGTAACCTAAAAAACTTGCTTTTATCTGGCTGTATTGCTTGTCTGAACTGATAGTATATTTACCATCGTTATTGGTAGGCGCGGCTATGGTGCTTCCTGTAAAAGCCACGGTTACAAATGGCATCGTTTCTTTGGTGCTTCCGTCTGTTACGGTACCTGTAACGCGTGTTGCCTGCGCAAATATCGCCGGGGTATAAAAAAATAAGAAAGCTAAAAATGGGAGCTTCCGGAAAAGGTTTTTAAAATTCATGCACTTATATAATACAAACTTTGCGATGATACCGCCGCTTCAATATACGCTTAATCTATTTTTAAAGTTTTTTCAAGAATAGTTAAGGCAATTGCACTGTCGCTATCATCAAACAAACAGGTTTGTTACAGGCAGCAAAGTTACAGAAATGCAATAGACTTCTGTGGTCAAAAAGTCAAATACTATAGCGTATTAACAAAATTTAACAGGTTTTACTAAATTTTGACATTAAACAAATTAAACGCTACAACCACCTGAATTATCAGGTTGGTATATATACCCGCTAATACGTCATCCATCATTACGCCCCATCCACCGGGAAGGCTTTCTAACTTTCGTATAAACAGGGGCTTAACAATATCAAAGAACCTGAATAATATAAAGGCTATTAGTATATATTGCCAGGCCACGGGCACAAAAAGCAGGCTGATAAACATACCGGCAACTTCATCAATCACCACCCGATTATGGTCTTTACCCCAGATTGGCTCTACCTTATTGCCGCTCCATATACCCAGCGTAATTACTGCAACAGTAATACATACGGAGTAAAAGGGCGCATGGTTGTTATGAAAAAATAAATACCAGGTTATACAAGCAAAAAAAGCCGCTATAGTTCCAACACCTTTACCTAAGTAACCAATGCCAAAAACCGTAGCAGCCAGTTTATGAAACAGCATTATTTTGCTTCAGCTAATTCTTCGTAATAATCCAGGCCCAGGTGGGTTATCAGGTCTTCGCCCATTAAATGGCGCAGCGTGTTTTCTAATTTAATAAGCTGCTTAAATATATCATTTTCCGCAGGTAATCCGGGGGCGGTTTGCGGCGATTTTAAATAAAACGATAACCACTCCTGTATACCACTCAAATTGGCCCTTTTTGCCATATCACTAAATAAGGCCAGGTCAAGCGCTATAGGGGCGGCTAAGATAGAATCGCGGCATAAAAAATTGATCTTGATCTGCATTTTGTAACCTAACCAGCCAAAAATGTCAATATTATCCCAACTCTCTTTGTTATCGCCATGCGGAGGGTAGTAGTTAATGCGTATTTTATGGTAGATGTTTCCATATAACTCCGGGTTATCCTCCGGCTTAAAAATATCTTCCAATACACCCAGTTTAGAAACCTCTTTGGTTTTAAAGTTATCCGGGTCGTCTAATACCAAACCATCGCGGTTACCTAAAATATTATCAGAGAACCAGCCATTAACGCCTAAGGCACGTGCAGCAAGGCCGGGGGCAAGGATAGTTTTCATTAAAGTTTGCCCTGTTTTAAAGTCTTTACCCGCTATAGGGGTTTGTGTTAATTTGGCCAGCTCTATCATTGCCGGAATATCAACAGTTAGGTTTGGCGCGCCATTGGCAAAGGGTATACCTTGTATTAAAGCGGCATACGCGTATATCATACTTGGCGATATGAGCTTGTTATCTTCTCTTAACCCCTGTTCAAATTTCTCCAGTGTGCTATGAACTTCAGAAGCTTCATAGTATATCTCGGTCGATCCGCACCATACTAAAACTATCCTGTCGCAATTGTTTTTGGCTTTAAAATTCTTAATGTCTTCAATTACAGCCTGAGCCAGCTCATAGCGGGTACCGGTTTTAACGTGTGTGCCCGTCAAATTCTTAGCGTAGTTTTTATCAAAAGCGGCCTTCATGGGCACCACAGCTTCCAGCTCTTTTTTTATAGAAAACAATAAATCTTTTTCCAATACTTTAGCCTTTGAAGCGGCTTCGTAAACGTTATCTTCAAACACATCCCATCCGCCAAAAACAATATCGTTCAGGTTGGCCAGTGGCACAAAATCTTTAATTTTTGGACGGCGGTTCTCAGTTCTTTTACCCAAACGAATAGTTCCCATTTGTGTAACGGAACCAAAGGGTTGTGATATTCCCTTTCTTACTGCCTCAACCCCTGCAATTAAAGTAGTTGCTACGGCTCCTAATCCGGGTATTAAAATACCCAATTTCCCTTCGGCTGGTTCTATGTTAGTTTTCATTGTGTAAATTTATAATTATTATATATTCTATAGCCATTCATTTTCTTTATACCATTTAAGCGTTTCGCTTAAACCGTCCTGCAGGTTATATTGCGGATAAAACCCCAGGCCCTGTTTAGCCGGCTCAATGCCGCATGACCAGTTCACAGCGGTAAGTTCGGTTAATTTTTCAATATTTAAAATAGAGGCTTTATTCCTCAAAGAACCTACTTTTTCTGATGCCCGGGCTATTAATTTTACGAAATTTACCGGGAGATGAAATTTAACTGTTTTTACTCCCAATATGTTTTTAGCTGTACGGCCCAATTCGTACCGGTCATAAGTACGGTCATCACATAAGTTATAGGTTTTGGCATCGCCGCCGTATAGCGCTCTTATGCTTGCCTTTGCCAGGTCGGCAACGTATATAAAACTTAACTTTTGCTGCCCGCGGCCAATATAAGGTTCAATACGATTGGTTAATTGCTTAAAGAAAATAAAAATGCCCGTATCGCGGGGGCCGTAAATAGCAGTTGGCCTTAAAATGGTATAATTTATATTAGCTATAGCCTTTAATTTTGTTTCGGCCAATAATTTGCTTTTTCCGTATGCGGTAATGGGGTAGGGGGAAGTTTCTTCGGTGAGCATACCCGTTAATGTGTTAAGCGGGCCAACGGCCGCCAGGCTGCTTATCAAAATAAATTTTTTAAAATTACTGCCCGATGCCTGCGCCGCCAGGGCCAGGTTCGAGGTATATTCTGCATTTACCAAATCATATTCATTCGCAGATATGGCCCGGGTAATACCAGCTGCATGAATAATATAATCATACTGTTTCTCTTCCAGTTCTTTTTTTAAGGATGGCAGGTTGTTAAAGTCGGGGTAAACATATTGTATATCCAGGCCTTTTAAATGAGCAGTATGGCTGCTTTTTCTTACTGCCGCAAACACCTCAAGATTATTTTGTAATGCCTCAATGATCAGATGATATCCAACAAATCCGCTCGCACCGGTTATTAAAACCTTTTCTTTCATATCACTTTCTCATATATCCGAAAGGTCTTATAGGGGTTGCCTTTTATGGCCAATATGGCCTTGTTTATCATGTCGTTATTTTCCAGCGTCCAGCCTGCATCAGCGGTGGTATAGCCTTTTCGCTTATATTCTTTTATAATGGTACCGTACAAACAGGCTTCTATGCCTAATTTACGGTAACCTTCAATTACACCGAGCGCGTATATACGTATCCCGGTTATTTTGCTTTTATTAAATAATAGCTTGAATATTCCTGTAGGTAACAAACGGCCCCTCTTTATAGTTTTAAATATCTCATTATAATCAGGCAAGGCTATACCAAAACCTACAATTTTACCTTCCTGCTCGGCGATCAAACAAAAATCGGGATCAAGTATTAATTTCAGGTCCTTGGCCAAATAATCAAACTCTTCGTCACTTAATGGAACAAAGCCGGTGTTTTTATCCCAGGCGTTGTTATAAACTTCGCGAAGGTTAATTGTTTCCTGCTTAAAATTTTTTAAATTTACCTTACGGATGATAATGTTGCTTCTTTTTAGGCGCTCCTGCAGGGCATCTAATAATCGTACTGATTTATCGTCATAAGCCTGTCCTTTCCAGTTCCAGGCTATCAGGTCAATTTGTTTGGTAAAGCCAAAATTCCCGATCAAGTTAGCGTAATATGGGGCATTATACGTAAACATTAAAACCGGTGGGCTATCAAAACCCTCAATCAGCAACCCGCAAGCTTCATTGGTTGAGAAGTTAACCGGCCCGATAAATTTGTCGGTTACCCCTTTGTTTTCCAGCCACTTGGCAGCTTCATTAAAAAGCAGGTTGGCGGTTTCCTGGTCATTTATACAGTCGAAAAAGCCAAAAAAACCATCATTAACATGGTTGTATTCGTTATGGCTATTATTTAATATAGCAGCTATACGACCAACTATTTGGTTGCCGTCATAAGCTAAAAAACACTGTAACTGGTTATGTTTATGAAAAGGATGTTTGGTTAACAGGTCCCGTTGGGCTATAAATAGTTCTGGAACATAGTTAGGGTCATCTTGGTACAGGTCATGCGGAAAATCAATAAATGCTGTAAGTTCTTTGGTTGAATTTACGGGTATTATTTTTTTCATTCGGCTGACACGTGTTTATTGGCGGTATATAAAAAATGCGGCTATTTATATAACTTATATAACAGCCGCATTTTTTTATTGGTATTATTATATTCGTTCTTTTACGCCCATTACAACGCCAACATCTTTAAAGGCTTTTGTTATTTTTTCAACAGCCTCGTCAATCTGTGCAAAAGTATGGGTGGCCATTAATGAAAAGCGCAGTAATGATGAATCAGATGGTACGGCAGGCGAAACAACCGGGTTAACAAAAACACCCGAAGATTGCAGATGCTTGGTAACCAGGAAGGTTTTGTCATTATCTCTCACATATATAGGCAAGATAGGGCTTTCGGTTGGGCCGAGGTCAAAACCCTCATCCAGCAAAAGTTTCATAGCGTAATTGGTATTGTCCCAAAGTTTTTGAATACGTTCGGGTTCTGATTCTATAATATCCAGCGCGGCAATTACACTTGCCACAGAACCCGGCGTCATGCTTGCGCTAAACATCAATGAACGTGCGCGGTGTTTCATATAATCAATAGTATCGGCATCGCTGGCAATGAACCCGCCCAATGATGCTAACGATTTGCTGAATGTGCCCATTATCAGGTCAACTTCATCAGTCAAATTAAAATGCGACGCGGTACCGGCGCCTTTATAACCAATAACGCCCAAACTATGCGCGTCGTCAACCATAATATTTGCGCCATACTGATCGGCTATTTCAACAATTTCAGGCAATTTAACAATATCGCCTTCCATGCTGAATATACCATCAACAGCTATTACTTTAACTGCTTCTTCGGGCAGTATGCTTAGTTTTCGCTGCAGATCTTCCATATCATTATGGGCGTATTTGATCACTTTTGAAAATGATAACCGGCTGCCGTCAATTAACGAAGCGTGGTCATATTCATCCAATATCAAATAATCGTTACGGCCTGTAATGCATGATAAAACGCCCAGGTTTACCTGGAACCCTGTACTAAATAATACAGCGGCTTCCTTGCCCACATAAGTGGCTAATCTTTTTTCTAATTCTATATGAATATCAAGTGTACCATTTAAAAACCTTGACCCCGCGCATCCCGTACCGTACTTATCAATTGCTTTTTTAGACGCCTCTTTGATCTTTGGGTGATTGGTGAGCCCCAGATAGGAATTTGAACCAAACATTAATACGCGTCTGCCATCTATAATAACTTCGGTGTCCTGTCCGGATTCAATAGGCCTAAAATAAGGATACAATCCCTTCTCCCTGATCATTGCTGCATCCTGGAATTGAGCAATCTTCTCATGTAGTCTTTTAACCATGTATTAACCCTGCTTAATTTTTTTGTAAAAATACCATGAATATGCTTATAACCTATATCTGGTATGTAATTTTTTTAAACATTATCTTTTTTTCCAAAAAGGCAATGATCTTCTCACTCGGCAAATTAATTAAATTTTTTGTTTATTTCGTGCCTATATTTTTCATTTTTTTCAAAAAACTGCTAAAAACATGCTTATTGATAGGTTTTATGTAGTATTTGAGTAAAAATGTTGTGCCAAATATTTAATTAATTATAAATACCCCATATTCGCATTCCCAACTAATTTAAACTGAAAAAAGCCAGGAAAACTGATTGCCTGCTATTTTTGTTTACCAGATCTGACGATCACTCTACCCTATGAAAAAATTGCATTTATTGTTGATAATTAATTTAACATTAATTTTACCTGCTGTTGTTTTTGCCCAAAACCGAGCCGATACTATACCTAACGTTATTACCTTGCGGCAAAGTATATTGTTTGCATTACGCAATCAACCGGCAGTAAAACAAGCAGCTATTGACCAGGCGATAAATGAAAGGGATATAAAGATCGGGTTGTCGGCCTGGCTTCCGCAGCTTAACTCATCTGGCCTGTATGAGCATTATTTTAAAGGCAGCCCGGTTGCTTCTACAACACCAGGTGTAGTATCAAGTATTGATGAATATTCAAGTTTGGGGTTGCAGGCCAGCCAGGTAATATATAATAACGATGTATTACTGGCATCAAAAACCGCTAATTACTCTCGTTTATATTATAAACAAAACACTTTAAGCAGCCAGATCAATGTAGTATCGGATGTTAGTAAGGCTTTTTTTGATGTATTGTTATCGCAAAAACAACTGGCTATTATTAATGACGATATTATAAGGCTGCAAAGAAGCTTAAAAGACGCCTATAACCGGTACCAGGCAGGCGTAGTGGATAAAATAGATTACAAACAGGCAACTATAGCCCTGAATAATGAATTAGCTACACACAAGCAAACCGCCGAAGCCATTAACAGCAAATTCGCCTACCTTAAACAAATAATGGGATTGGACCCCGCAGCTAAAGTAACCTTATCGTATGATTCGACTACCTACGAAAAAGAGGCTTATATTGATACCAACCAAACATTGAATGTAAATAACCGGGTTGAATATCAATTATTGCAAACCGAAAAGAGTTTGAAGGGCCTAAGCATAAATTACTATCGCTGGGGCTTTTTACCGTCGGTATCAGCCACCGGGAATTATAATTTGTCTTATTTGAGCAGCAGGTTCTCTGACCTGTACAGCCAGTCGTACCCGTTGGCTTACGCGGGCTTGTCATTTACGCTGCCTATATTCCAGGGAACCAAACGTCTGCAAAATTTAAGCAAAGCAAAATTACAGGTTGAACGCGCCGACCTGGATATTGTAAATTCGAGAAATACCATCAACACCGAATATATACAGGCGTTGGCAAGCTATAAAAGCAACTATACCAATTGGCAATTACTCAAACAGAATACCGACCTGGCAAAAGATGTATATAATGTAGTGAGTTTGCAATACAGGGAAGGCGTAAAGACCTATTTAGATGTTATTGTAGCGCAATCAGATCTTAGGTCGTCTGAACTTAATTATTATAACGCGCTATTCCAGTTATTATCAAGTAAGATAGACCTGGAAAAAGCATTAGGAACACTCGGTGTTGAACAATGATATTATTATAAATAAGTGAGGTAAAAATAAACAAGCAACAATTACATCCCCGATGAAAAAAAAATATATATTTTGGTTAGTTCCCGTTGCATTATTGGCATGGGCGTCATGTAATGATAACAAGGCAGCATCAAAGGACGCTGCCCCGCCGCCAACCCCGGTAAGTGTAGCTGAAGCCACAAGGGCCGAGGCTATTTATTACGATCAATACCAGGGAACGGTAGTGGCATTAAACACCGTTGAACTGCGCAGCGAGGTAACAGGGTTTATAACAGGGATATATTTTAAGGAGGGTGAGATAGTGCCCAAAGGAAAAAAATTATATGAAATAGATCAGCGTAAATACCTGGCAGCTTATAACCAGGCCGAAGCCAATTTATCAGGCGCCAACGCTTTTTTATTACGGGCGCAGAAAGATGTAGACCGCTATAATATGCTGCTTAAGAACGACGCAATCGCGCGCCAAACGGTCGACCAGGCCGTTGCTACCTATCAATCGAGCAAAAGCCAGGTCGAGATAGCAAAAGCGACTGTCGCGTCCGCTAAAACCGATCTTTCCTATTCAATTATTACAGCCCCGTTTACCGGCCGTATCGGTATTTCGCAGGTTAGGCTTGGCGCGCAGGTAAGCCCCGGCACAACATTATTAAATACCATATCAAGCGAGAACCCGATAGGCGTTGATGTAGTGATCAATGAGCAGGACATTAACCGTTTTTATACCCTGCAAAAAAGAAGTACCGACACTACCTTTAAGTTGCAATTATCAGACGGGGTTACCACCTATAATAAACCGGGTAAGGTTTTAGCTATTGACAGGGGGGTAAATAATCAAACCGGCACCGTAAAGGTAAGAATACAGTTTACGAATGAGCAAAGTACGCTTAAAGATGGAATGAGCTGCGTATTAAAGGTACTGAACAATGAATCGGGCGACCGTGTTCAGATACCTTATAAAGCAGTAACTGAGCAAATGGGCGAATTTTTTGTATTTGTATCGCAGGACACCATCGCCAAACAGCATAAAGTAAAACTGGGCCCGCGTATAGGCAGCAATGTGGTAATACTTGATGGCGTTAACCAGGGCGATAAAGTAGTAACCGATGGTTTTCAGCGCTTGCACGATGGAGGTAAAATTACTTTAGGCAACCCGCAGGCAACACAAACAACAAAATAACCGGGTTTTATAAAAAGAAACAACAATGATCGCAGATACCTTTATACGAAGACCGGTTACAGCTATTGTTATATCATTAGTAATAGTTATTGTTGGTATAATAGCCATTACCAGTTTGGCAGTGGGGCAATATCCTGAAATTACGCCGCCAACAGTTAATATTACAGGTACCTATACCGGTGCCGACGCGTTAACGGTTGAACAAACCGTAGCCACACCGGTAGAGGCCCAGGTAAACGGAACGCCCGGAATGACCTATTTACAAAGTAACAGCACCAGTAACGGCCAAATGACCATGACGGTTAACTTTGAAGTAGGCACCGATATTAATATTGCCGCTCTTGATGTTCAAAACCGTGTAGGAATTGCTACGCCAACTTTGCCGCAGGAAGTTCAGCGGCTGGGGTTGACCGTACGTAAACGTAACCCAAGTATTTTAATGCTGGTTGCCATATACTCGCCTAAGGGTACGCACGACGTAACATTTACAGATAATTACTCCAATATTTTTGTTCGTGATGCCTTATTACGTGCTAAAGGCGTAGGCGACGTATTTACTCGTGCCGATGATTTTAGTATGCGTATATGGCTAAAGCCAGACAAACTGGCCGCGCTGGGGATGACGGCAGCAGATGTTACTGCCGCCATCCAGGAGCAAAACGCACAGGTAGCAGCAGGGTCTGTTGGATCCACACCGCAGGAGAAGGGGCAATCTTTCGAATATACAGTACTTGTGCAGGGCAGATTAACCAAACCAGCTGAATTTGAAAATATTATTGTACGCACCCAGCCGGGTACAGGCGCGGTTGTACATTTAAAGGATGTTGCCCGTGTTGAATTGGGTAAATTCAATTACGCCGGTAATTCATACGTTGATGGTAAACGTGCTTCGTACCTGTTGGTTTACCAGGCGCCTAATAGTAATGCCATTGAAACAGCTCAAAACGTATATGATACCATGAACGAGCTTAAAAAAGGTTTCCCGGCTGATGTTGATTATGTGGTACCGTTCGAGGCCGTAACCGTAGTAAAGGTATCAGTGCATGAAGTTGTAATAACGCTTTTAATTGCGTTGCTGCTGGTTACGATAGTGGTATTCCTGTTTTTGCAAAGCTGGCGCACAACGCTTATACCCGTATTAGCCATACCAGTCTCTATTATAGGTACGTTCATATTTTTTATACCGCTGCATTTCACCATTAATACCTTAACCTTATTTGGTTTTGTACTGGCCATTGGTATAGTGGTTGACGATGCCATCGTGGTAGTTGAGGCCGTACAGCATTATATGGATGAGAAAGGCATGTCGGCTAAAGATGCCACCACACATGCCATGCAGGATATATCCGCGCCGGTTATTGCTATTGCGCTCATATTGGCGGCTGTGTTTGTGCCCGTTGGTTTTATACCGGGCATTGTGGGCCGGTTGTACCAACAATTTGCTATAACTATTGCTATATCCGTATTAATATCGGCATTCGTTGCTCTTTCATTAACACCCGCGCTATGCTCAATAATGCTAAAGCCGCGTAAACTGGACGAAGGTTCAAAAGGACTCGATAAGTTTTTCTATAAATTTAACTCCTGGTTTGAGCGGGTTACCGGCAAATATAAAAACGGGGTACATAGGGGTATAAAGAACTCGAAATTTGTTGTTATTATCTTGGTGTGTATTGTAGTTGGCACCATATTTTTATTTTGGAAAAAACCGAGCGGTTTCATCCCTTTAGAAGATGAAGGCCGTATTTATATTACTTACGATTTGCCTGAAGCATCATCAACAGAACGGACAGTTACCGTTTTGCATCAAATAATGGGGGTTTTGGATAGTATTCCCGAAGTGGGCCACTATGCCGCGCTGGGCGGGTTAAACCTGGTGAGTTTCGCCACAAAATCAAACAGCGCAAGCATATTCATGCAGCTTAAACCATGGGATCAGCGTAAGAAAACATCACCGGAGATCGTTGGATTGCTAAAGCAAAAATTGGCAAGGTTTAAAGAAGCCACTGTGGTGGTAATTCCGCCGCCGGCCATACCAGGCCTGGGCAGTACGGCAGGTTTCTCGTTTATCCTGGAAGAAAAACAAGCCGGGGGCGATATAAAAAACTTTGAAACCGTATTGAAGAACTTTCTGGCAGAAATTCAAAAAAGGCCCGAGATCGGTACTGCATTTTCATTTTTTACCGCGCGTACGCCTGCCTACCAGTTAGTTATTGACCGGGAAAAAGCAAAACGGCTTGGTGTACAGCTATCTGATATTAATAATGCCCTGCAGGTTTATATGGGCAGCTCTTATATCAATGACCTTACTTTATATGGACGAACATTCCGCGTAGTGGCACAGGCCGATACCAATTATCGTACTAATATTGACAATATAGGGCAGTATTTTGTACGTAACCAGGCGGGTACTATGGTGCCGTTAAGTACGTTAACAACCTATAAGATAGTTGAAAACGCCCCTTTAATATCGCATTTTAACTTGTTCAGGGCGACCGAAATTGATGGGAACCCCAAACCCGGCTATAGCAGCGGCGACGCTTTGAACGCGCTGGAAGAGGTAGCAAACAAATCCCTGCCGCAAGGATATGGCTATGAGTTTGCAGGCCTTAGCCGTGAAGAAAAATTATCAGGCTCAAAAACAATTTACATTTTTGCCTTATCTATCGGCTTTGTGTTCCTATTCCTTGCAGCGTTATATGAAAGCTGGTCTGTACCATTCTCTGTATTATTGGCAGTTCCATTGGGCGCATTTGGGGCCATTTTGTTTTTAACGTTTAACAAGAGCCTTGATAACAACGTATACGCGCAAATAGGCCTGATAACACTCATCGGCCTGGCGGCCAAAAACGCCATCCTGATCGTAGAGTTTGCCAAGGATAGGGTAGACAGGGGCATGGAGCTTGAAAAAGCCACCCTCGAAGCGGTAAGGCTTCGCTTAAGGCCCATCATCATGACATCAATGGCGTTTATATTGGGTGTATTGCCGCTTGTTTTTGCATCAGGCGCAGGGGCCATAGCGCGTAAAACCATAGGGTGGACCGTATTTGGCGGGATGCTTGCGGCTACATCGCTTGCCATATTTATTGTACCGGTATTGTTCTTCCTGATAACCCGTTTTGCTTATGGAAAAAAGAAACTGGCAGAATTGGAGAAAAACTATAAACCCGACCCGGATCACGACCCGCAAGTATAATATTAAAAACGTAAAAAGAGCCTTGATAATACCGAGGCTCTTTTTGTTTGGTACGGTTATTTTATATAGAAAGGAAGTATTTACCCTACAAAATTGCCTGCAAAATAAGCCATAAAATAAAAATGGAATAGTTTTTTTGCGCCAAAATATACTGTCGCATTAATGTCGATTTAGGTGGTAACCCCTCGCTGATAATCAGTTGTTAAGCTATTAACATTTGTTAAGAAGGTATCAGCCGCGCAGGCTGTTCATTCTTCATTTTAATGTTAAAAAATTTACAAAATGGCATACTGGCAGAGTATTTGTTTACGTGGTGTTAATAAATATACATAATCTTTATCTATTTACTAAAAAAACACAACAATGAGAAAGTTAACAAAATTAGCAGCTGCAGCATTAACAGGTGTGGCGCTATTGATTGGAAGCAATGTAAAAGCACAAGCGGTAAAAGCAACGGCCCCAGCCAGTTCATGGCGTTTGGGTGTAGGTTTAGAAGGGGGCATTCCAACAGGTTCGGCTCATGATTTTTCGAATTTTGAATTAGGCGGCACAGCCCGCTTACAGTATGATGCCAGCAGTGACTTTGCCTGGACGCTTACCTCGGGTTACTACAGTATGATGGGTAAGGCCGTTCCTAATGTTAGCGGCACCAATTATGCCAGCTTAGGAATAGTACCGGTAAAATTGGGTATTAAAGCATTCCTGGGATCTGACATTTATTTTGGCGCGGAAGCCGGTGCGGGCTTTGAGTCGCATAACGGAAGCAACACTAAGTTGATCCTGTCACCAGGGTTTGGCTGGGCCAGCAAATCGGTGGATATTGGCGCGCGTTACGAAAACTTTTCGGGCCAGAACAATAGCTACGGTTTAGTTGGTTTGCGTATTGCTTATGGATTTGCCCTGTAATAATTACAGTTATAAAAAAAGCCCCTCTGCACGTGCAGAGGGGCTTTTCTGTTTTAAAAGACTTATTTCAATTTCCCTAAAGCGGCTTTTATTCTTGCCATAGCTTCAACTAACTTTTCTTCGGAAGCGGCGTATGACATACGGATAGATTTTTTATCGCCAAAGGAATCTCCGCCTACGGTTGATACGTGAGCTTCTTCAAGCAGGTAAATGCTTAATTCATCAGCGTCATTAATGGTTTTGCCATTATAACTTTTCCCGAAATAGTGGGTAACATCCGGGAAGAAGTAAAATGCCCCATCGGGTAAATTTACTTTTACGCCATCGATCTCTTTAAGCAATTTGTAAACAATATCGCGGCGTTTTTTAAATGCGTTGCGCATCTCGGTCACGCTATCAAGGCTTCCTTCATAAGCGGCAATACCGGCGCGTTGTGTAATTGATGAAGTACCAGATGTGATCTGGCCCTGCAACTTATCGCAGGCTGTAGCGATTTCCGTGTTTGACGCAGAATAGCCTAAACGCCATCCCGTCATAGCATAGCCCTTTGACCATCCGTTTATAATGATAACACGGTCCTTAATGCTGCTAAACTGTGCAATTGATTCGTGCTTATCTACGAAATTAATGTACTCATATATCTCGTCAGACAGGATATAAACATCCGGGTGTTTTTCAAATACTTTAGCTAATCCTTCCAGCTCGCTTTTGCTGTAAACGCTGCCGGTTGGGTTACAAGGCGACGAGAACATAAACAATTTGGTTTTAGGCGTAATAGCGGCCTCTAATTGTTGGGGCGATATTTTAAAATCCTGGTCAACAGTGGTATCAATAAAAAACACTTTTACCTTCCACTAATTTTACAACTTCCGAATAAGATACCCAGTAAGGTGTAGGTATAATAACTTCATCGCCGGGGTTTACCAGGCAAAACAATACATTAGCTATTGATTGCTTGGCGCCGGTTGAAACAACTACCTGGCTAAAATCATAATCCAGCCCGTTCTCATTTTTCAATTTGGCGGCAACAGCCTTTCGCAATTCAGGATAGCCGGCAACAGGGGTATAATAGGTATAATTATCATCCATTGCCTTTTTAGCGGCATCCTTAACATACTTTGGGGTATTAAAATCTGGCTCTCCAAAACTAAGGTTGATCACGTCAACGCCTTTGGCAGCCAATTCGCGGCCCATTTTGGCCATTTTAATAGTAGCCGACTCCGACAGGTTGTTTATCCTGTTACTTAATGCACTCATAAATTGTATTTTTTGTTCTTTCGGCAAATATAGAAAATATGCCGGAAGCAAAAGGCAGAAAGCTGAAAGCCCTTTTAATATTATTTTTCGGCTTAAGTCTTTAACCTTTCTGCATTAATTAGCCTAAATTTGACGCATATTTCAAATGGCTTTGCACAAACAAAGAAAGATCATCCAACTTTCGCTGATAACCGGTGTCGTACTGATGCTGGCAAAGTTTGGCGCTTATTTTTTAACCGGTTCAAATTTTGTACTAACAGATGCTGCCGAGAGCGTGGTTAACGTGCTGGCCAGTTCGTTCGCTTTTTATAGCATATACCTTTCATCGCAGCCAAGAGATGAAAATCATCCTTATGGGCATGGAAAGATTGAATTCTTTTCGGTTTTTATAGAAGGCACGCTGATATTGGTGGCAGGGCTAATCATTATTATTAAATCTGTTTACGGCCTTTTTTATCCCCATGCCCTGCACGATCTGTTAACCGGCGCCTTGATAATTGGAATTACCGGGGCGGTTAACGGCGCCTTAGGTTATTACATGATAAATAAAGGTAAAACGCTGCCATCAATAACTATAGAGGCAGACGGGCGGCACCTGATCACCGATATGATAACCAGCGGGGGCCTGGTTATCGGCTTATTATTGATAAATTTCACTAAATTGATCGTGCTTGACAGCATATTATCTATACTGGTAGGCTCGTATATTATCGTAACGGGTTATAAATTGGTTCGCAGTTCTGTTGGGGGGTTGATGGATGAAACAGATATTAAAGTGGTGACCGACGTAGTAAAAATATTAAATGACAAGCGCCGGGGAGAATGGATAGATATACATAATTTCCGCGCTCAAAAATATGGCAATGATCTCCATATTGACTGCCATCTTACCTTACCTAACTATTTTGATCTGAACCGGGTACATGAGGAAGTATCGCTGGTTGATAAAATGATAAACAATGGGGTTACAAAAACCGAATTGTTTATACATACCGATCCCTGTATACCTGATTGCTGCCATTACTGCAGTATGCCCAATTGCCCAATCAGGTCGGCGCCTAAAATAGAGCATATTGAATGGACAATGTACCGCGTTATCCGCAATAAAAAACACTTCGAATAATGTATCAGTTCAACGTACGTGTTTATGGCCTGCTTATTAATGAGCGCATGGAAATATTGGTTAGCGATGAGCAGGAACAGGGTATGCATTTCACCAAATTTCCGGGCGGTGGTTTGGAATACGGCGAAGGGTTAACAGATGGCCTGAAGCGTGAATTTATAGAGGAGTGTGATGTTGAAATAGAAATACTCGGCCATTTTTATACCACTGATTTTTTTGTAAAATCGGCTTTTAATGATTCGCAGATAGTGAGTATATATTATTTGGTTAAAAACGTATCGCCATTAAATATGGCTATAAAAACAGTTCCTTTTGATTTTGAGGGAGAGGGTGAAGTGCTGCAGGCGTTCCGCTGGTTAAAACTAAGCGGTTTAAAAGAAGATGATTTTACATTCCCGATAGATCAGTATGCGGCAAAACTTTTAATTGGCAGCTTATGAGTTGGGTTGAAAGAGATCTGAAAGTAATATGGCACCCTTATACCCAAATGAAAACCGCGTTGCCCCCGGTGCCTATAGTTAGGGGAGAAGGAGCCTGCCTGTTTGATGAAAATGGCAGGAAATATATAGACGCAGTATCATCATGGTGGGTAAATATACACGGGCATTCGCACCCTTATATCGCTCAAAAGGTAGCAGAACAGTTAACTAAACTGGAGCATGTAATATTCGCGGGCTTTACGCATCCCACGGCGATTGAATTAGCTGAACGTTTGCTTAATATATTGCCAGGCAATCAACAAAAAGCATTTTATTCAGACAACGGCTCAACCGCTGTTGAGGTGGCTATCAAAATGTGTTTACAGTACTGGCATAACAAGGGTGATAAACGCATCAAAATACTCGCTTTTAAAAATGCCTACCACGGCGATACTTTCGGTGCAATGGCTGTAAGCGGCCGCAGCGCTTTTACCGCGGCTTTTGATTCTTTATTATTTGAAGTAGAGTTTATTGACTTGCCTGATAAACACAACATACAAAATCTCATAGCTCAAATCTCAAATCTCAAATCTAATCTGGCCTGTTTCATTTTCGAGCCATTAGTGCAGGGAGCAGGCGGGATGCTGATGTATGAAGCCAAATATTTGAATGAATTAATGGCACATTGCCGTAAAGAAGGCGTATTATTAATTGCCGATGAAATATTTACGGGTTTCGGGCGTACAGGAAAACCTTTTGCCTGCGATCATCTTACCGAACAACCTGATATTATGTGCTTTTCAAAGGGCCTTACCGGCGGTACAATGGCCCTGGGATTAACAACCTGCACCCAACAAATATTCGATGCTTTTTTATCAGACGACCGCTTAAAAACTTTATTTCACGGGCATTCTTTTACAGCAAACCCCGTAGCCTGCTCGGCAGCATTGGCGAGTATGTACCTGTTTTTAGATGACACGACAGAAATTAACATAAAAAAAGGATAGTAGATCTACATGCCGGGTTTGCGTTAAAAATTAAATCTCATCCCAAAATAAAAACAGTGCGCCAAACCGGCACCATACTGGCAATGGAATGGGAGACGGGAAGCGATACCTCTTATTTTAATTCGCTGCGCGACAGGTTATACCAGTATTTCCTGGATGCCGGTATAATTTTGCGCCCGCTGGGCAATATTATTTACATTTTACCACCGTATTGCGTTACCACCGAAGACTTGAATTACATTTACAGCAAAATTGAGCAGGCGCTTGAAGAAATATAATATGATTGCTGGCTCAAACTATTTCACCACCACCTGCGCCGTATTCCTGCTAAGTTGCTCTAACAATACAGTTTTGCCCATGGTTAAGCTTTTTAAGGTGTCGGCGGCATAATGCCGTGTGGTTACCAGGGTGAGGCCGGTATTGTATTTTACCTTATAATCCTGGTCAATACTGGCCAGGAATTTTTTAAACTTCTCTTCTTTATAATCGAAACAAACGCTAAAACTAAGCGCCGAGGTTTGCATCATGTTTATTTTAACGTGGCTTCGGGCAAACCTGCCAAAAATATCGCTTAAATGATCTTCGGAGATAAAGGAATAATCCCTGGTCGCCAGCGAAAGCAATACCTGGTTTTGTTTAATAATGATAACCGGTTTTTCAAATATATGCGCCGCACTTTCTTTAATTACTGTACCGGACTCGTCTGGGTGATAAAACGACCTTACCAGTAAGGGTATTTTGGCATTTTGCAGTGGCTTAATGGTTTTCGGGTGTATAACCGATGCGCCGTAATAGGTCATTTCAATAGCTTCGGTATAGCTTAATTCATCAAATTTAACGGTATCATCAAAAATTTTAGGGTCGGCGTTAAGTATACCGGGCACATCCTTCCAGGTGGTAACTGATTCGGCCCCCAAACAGGCGCCAAAAATAGACGCAGTATAATCCGACCCCTCGCGGCCCAGCGTGGTTGTAAAATTCTCGGATGTGCCGCCCAGGAAACCCTGTGTAACTACCATGCCTTTTTCCAGCAAGGCAGGGATATCCTTTTGAATACTTTCGCAGGTTTTATCCCATTGTACAATTCCTTCGCGGTAGGTGTTATCCGTATGGATATAGCCGCGCACATCCAGCCATTGGCTTTTTGAACCTTCTTTATTGAGGTAGGCATTAACAATGCGGGTTGATACCAATTCGCCAACCGATACGATCTGGTCATAAATAAAATCATGATCGTTATGCGGCTCGTCCTCGACCATCCAGTCGATTTCTACAAACGTATTGGCTACCTCGTTAAATACCGGGTGCGCGGGTTCAAATAGTTCGGCCAGGATGTTATAATGATATTTTTTGATGTCTTCGTATATGGTTTGTATATCATCGGTTTGCTCAATGTAGGCTTTGGTCAGTTTTTCGAGCGCGTTGGTGGTTTTACCCATTGCCGAAACTATAATGAGCAATTGTTCAGCCTTATATTTACCGACTACCTTGCCCAGGTTAACAATACCTTCCACATCCTTAACCGACGCGCCACCGAATTTAAAAACAAGCATTTATTTAGTATTTTAATAATTGATCTTTTGAAAGGGAAGCGTTTAGCCATCCCTCTTCAATACTTGCCCCGTATTTATTATAAAACCCAATGGCCGGTTCGTTCCAATCTAACACCTGCCATACCACGCCGCTATAACCTTTTTCTTTGGCTTCGGCCAGTATCTGTTCAAACAGTAATTTGCCAATACCTTTGCCGCGCATGGGTTCTGTAACCAGCAGGTCCTCCAAATACATGCGGCAGCCCTTCCAGGTGGAGTAGCGGGTATAATACAACGCGAAACCAACTATTAAACCGTCAACCTGCGCCACAAAAGCTTTCCACACGGGTTTTTCGCCAAAACCAGCATCTTCAAACTCTTTCAAAGTAACGGTTACTTCCTGTGGTGCCCTTTCATACAGCGCCAGTTCATTCACCAATTCCAGCAAACGCACACAATCTTCTTTTACAGCTACGCGTATATTAATCATGTAATCCTTTTATCCTAAAAATCATGGTTCAGACTTAATTATTTTTCCAATGTTTGATCACCCTATCCCCAAAAATGGTGCTGCCAACGCGTATCATATTACTTCCTTGTTCAATGGCCAGTTCATAATCAGCCGACATACCCATCGACAACACATTAAAACTTTCTTCCTTCCTGAAAAAGCTTTGTTTAATGCCGTCAAAAAATATTTTCAGTTCGTGAAACTCATCTTTTAACTGCTTTTCTTTATCGGTATTGGTGGCAATGCCCATTAAACCCCTTATGCGGATATTTTTTAACGCGGCAAACGCTTCAGACCGTAATAACTCTATTGCCTCGTCAAAACCTAATCCATACTTAGTTTCTTCGTCAGCAATATATATTTGTAACAGGCAATCAATAACCCGTTTGTTTTTTTCGGCCTGTTTGTTTATTTCCTGTAACAGCTTCAAACTATCAACCGATTGTACCAGGCTGATAAATGGGGCAATGTATTTTACCTTGTTACTTTGCAGGTGGCCAATTTGGTGCCATTGTATATCCTTAGGTAATTGTTCATATTTCTCAACCATTTCCTGTACCGTATTTTCGCCAAACAATCGCTGGCCGGCATCATAGGCTTCTTGTATATCAGTAACCGTTTTAGTTTTAGATACCGCTATTAAAGTTACCTTTTTTAGAATAGTTTCGTTTTTTTAGGTGTTTGATGTTATCTGCAATGCTCATTTATCCGTAATTTCGCTCAATTAAACCGCTAAATTACAGAATGCGTAAACATATTATCCTGTTTTTTTCAGCTTTGCTTTTTTTGTTCGCCTGTAACATAGGTAATAATACTAATGGTATTATAAAAGAAGATGAAATGGTTAACCTGTTAACCGATATCCATATCGTTGACGGCACCCTGTCTTTACAGCCCGGGGGCGACAGCTTATATAAATATGGTACGGGCAGGTATTTGCTGCTATTTAAACAATATCATACCGATTCGGCACAATTTAAACGGAGCATGAAATATTATAGCACGCAAACCGATGTTTTGCTGGAGATGTATGACCAGGTGAATAAAAATTTGCAGGCTAAAACCGATTCATTGAACAAAGCAATAGCCGCGGAAGCGGTGAAGAAAGCAGCCGAAGAGAAAAAAGCGCAGGAGAAAGCAGCCAAATTGCACGCGGATTCAATTAAGAAAGGCCTGTTTAAAGACTCGCTTCAAATAAATGCACAAACCGGTAAGAAACAGCCGAAAGTGCAAAAGAAAAACATTGACAAAAATGCTATACCCTAAAAATAGTATTGATAAGCTGGGGTTTACCGAGGTAAAGGAATTAATTAAAGCGCATTGCCTGAGTATTATGGGCCAGCAGATGGTTGACAAGATACAGGTAATGAGCAATTACGAGCAGATCAGCAAGTTTTTGAACCAGGCCCATGAGTTTAAAAATATTTTGCAAAATGATGCCGCCCTGCCTATCCATCATTTTTTTGATGTCAGATCATTAGCCAATAAGACAAGGCTGGAAGGCGCGTTTTTAACGGAAGAGGAATTTTTCCAGGTACAAACATCGTTGGCTACCGTATTCGCGGTTATCGCTTATTTTAATGAGCGCGAGGGGCAGTACCCCAACCTGGAGGCGCTGTTTGAACATTTGCCTATTGAAAAGGCTATTATAAAAAAAATAGAACAGGTAATTGACGATAAAGGAAAAATAAAACCAAATGCCTCGCGCGAACTGGCGGATATTTCTGCCGGCATAGCCAAAGCCGAACAGGAAGCGCGCCGGAAAATAGACCAGGTATTTAAAAACGCGGCATCAAATGGCTGGACGGCAGACGGATCATTAACGGTGCGTGACGGGCGCTTATGTATCCCATTATTAGCCGAAAACAAGCGTAAACTGAAGGGCTTTATTCATGATGAATCTTCTTCAGGGCAAACCGTTTACATGGAGCCGGAAGAAGTTTTTACACTAAATAACCGTGTGCGTGACCTGGAGTTTGAGCGCAGGCGCGAGATCATAAAAATATTAATTGCTTTAACCGATGAATTAAGGCCATACGCGCCGCTTTTACTATCGTACCACAGCCTGTTGACCAAACTTGATTTTGTGCGCGCCAAGGCGCTGTTTGCTATTGATATTGAGGGCGAAATGCCGCAGGTGGTTAACGAAGCCCGGTTGAAACTGGTAAACGCGCGCCACCCGCTGCTGTTTTTAAACTTTAAAAAAGAGCATAAAACAGTAGTGCCGTTAAACCTGCAAATTGATGAACGTAACCGCGTAATAGTTGTATCAGGGCCCAACGCGGGTGGTAAATCGGTTTGTATGAAAACTGTTGGCCTGTTGCAGCTCATGGTGCAGGCAGGTTTGTTAATTCCGGCTGATGAGGCCAGCGAGGTGGGCGTATTCAGGCAGTTTTTTGTTGATATTGGCGATGACCAGTCTATCGAGAGCGACCTGAGTACTTATAGCGCGCACCTGTCGAAAATGAAAAACTTTGTAGAGCAGGCTAATGCTAAATCATTGGTATTGATAGACGAGTTTGGTACAGGCACCGATCCGCAATTTGGAGGACCGATAGCTGAGGCTGTGTTAGAATCATTGAACCATAAAAAGGTTAAAGGAATGGTAACTACCCACTATTCGAACCTTAAAATTTTTGCCGGAAATACCGAAGGGATAGAAAACGCGTCCATGCTGTTTAATAATGTTGAAATGCTGCCGCTTTATATATTAGAAGTAGGTAAACCAGGCAGTTCGTACGCGTTCGAGATAGCGCAAAAAATAGGATTGCCCCAGCAGGTGCTTAACCTCGCCCGAAACAAAATAAGCGCCGGGCAAAAAAGTGTTGATACTTTATTGGTTGGTTTGGAACGTGAAAAGAAAGAAATACTGGATACCCGCGTTAAACTGGAAAAACAGCAACAGCAGGTAAACGCGCTTTTAGCCGAAAATGAAAAACTAAAAAGTTATCTCGAAGAAAATAAAAAAGCGCTGATCAGGGAGGCTAAGGAGCAGGCTAAAAATATTATTTTGGATGCCAATAAGCTGGTTGAAAACACCATAGCCGAAATAAAAAGCAATAATGCCGATAAAGAAAAAACTAAAGATCTGCGCGAAAACCTGAACCGGGAACTGCAAAAAAATACCGTTAAACCGGATATTATTAAGCAGGCAGTAACCGAAGAAGAACTAAAACCGGGCGATTGGGTAAAGTTAACCGACTCTGAAACTACCGGGCAGGTAATTGAAATAGCAAGGGATAATGTTATAATAGCTATTGGCGACTTGCGGACGGTTGCTAAGAAAAAGCGAGTTCAAAAGGTGGCTAAGTCGGCGGTCCCTAAAGAGGTGAGGAGAAACTTTAACAGCCATACCAGTGACCTGGCCGGTTTTAACCCGGAAATTGATGTACGCGGAATGCGTACCGAAGACGCGTTGGCAGCCATTGACCGGTTATTGGACCGTGCGCTGATGATGGGTTTTGGTAATTTAAAGATACTGCATGGCAGGGGCGATGGCATACTGCGCAAAATGATACGTCAATACCTCAAAAAATACGACCAGGTAGACCACATGGAAGATGAACATGCCGACAGGGGCGGGGATGGGATTACTTATGTTTACCTGAAATAATCTACCCCTCTTGTCATCTCGAACATAGTGAGAGATCTATACACGCACAAATCCGAACAAGTGTATAGATTTCTTTTTTTAGTCGAAATGAAGATGGTTTTTCAGGTCTCCACATGGTATACCTCATCATCTTCAGTACTTTGCTGCGGTTTTGATTTCTCATTCTTGTTGTTGTCAGATGCTTTGGCTATAGCTTTATCGTAAGCTGATCCGCCTTTTTTTTCCTTTTGTTTGGAATGATTATCCCTGTCATTCGCCAACTTATCGTTTTTGTATAACATAACCTTTGTTTAATTGGTAATAATATAATGCACAGTTTTTATAATTGTTTTGGTGTGCTTATGATTTTGTAATTTTATCCGCATTAATGTATAATACATGAATAAAATTTTTAGCAACGCGGATGAAGCCATCCATGACATTAAAGATGGTATGACACTTATGCTGGGTGGTTTCGGCCTATGCGGCCTGCCCGAAAACTGCATTACCGCGCTGGTAAAAAAAGGGGTAAAGGGGCTTACCTGCATCTCGAATAATGCAGGGGTTGACGATTTTGGTATCGGGTTAATGCTGAAACAGCGCCAGGTTAAAAAAATGATATCATCCTATGTTGGCGAAAATGCCGAATTTGAACGGCAGCTGCTTAGCGGCGAATTGGAAGTTGAACTAATACCTCAAGGCACCTTAGCAACACGTTGTATGGCAGCAGGTTATGGTATGCCGGCTATTTTTACTCCGGCAGGCATAGGCACCGAAGTGGCTGAAGGAAAAGAGACCCGTAACTTTAATGGCAAAGATTATTTAATGGAACTGGCATTTGATGCCGATTTCTCCATTGTGAAAGCATGGAGGGGGGATACAATGGGCAACCTGGTATACCATTCCACCGCGCGTAACTTTAACCCGGTTATGGCTATGGCAGGTAAAATTACTATTGCAGAGGTAGAAGAACTGGTAGAACCGGGCGAACTGGACCCGGATCATATACATACGCCGGGGATATATGTGCATAGAATTTTTCAGGGTAAAGATTACGAGAAGCGAATTGAACAACGAACGGTAAGACGCAAGTAATTTGAAAATGTGCTTATTTGAAAATTTGAAAATGAACTTATGAGGGATGATAAAGAAAACATTATTGTCAAGTTAACTTTTGAGTTTGCTCTTGATATAATAGAGTTTGCTGAAGAATTGGAAAATCAAAGGAAATATGTTGTAGCAAAACAAATTTTAAAATCAGGTACGTCAATTGGTGCGAATGTTCGTGAAGCTCAAAATGCTGAAAGCAAAAATGACTTTATTCATAAATTGAAATAGCAGCTAAAGAAGCAGATGAGACAGAGTACTTTTTGCTGCTTTGTAAATTTTCAAAATCATACCCTTTTAATGAAGAGTTGTTAAATAAGTTGATAGTTATAAATAAGATATTGTCTAAAATTATATCAAGTTCAAAAATCAAATAATTTTCAAATCAGCACATTTTCAAATCTTCAAATTATAAAATGTTAGATAAGGAAGGAATACCAAAACTCATAGCCGAATCAAATATAGCCGAACCCGGCAACATGGTAATAGTTTGCTTCC
>Ga0206969_1027_pt1 | contig 43574 bp, 30 predicted proteins | sample Alteio_BWOrgHeat_87_FD_153256 | JGI IMG/M metagenome (GOLD analysis project Ga0206969, IMG submission 153256) | Enriched cells from forest soil in Barre Woods Harvard Forest LTER site, Petersham, Massachusetts, United States -... | ecosystem: Environmental > Terrestrial > Soil > Temperate forest >... | reverse complement strand
GCTTTTTTAAACATGCGTTCAATTTTTATTCAACTTCAACGGCAATGAAATTGCTGTTTTTGCTTCCCCCAAAGGGCGCGGTGCTTATAGAGAACATTAATTCGTATTTTCCTTTTTGCGATGGCGAGTTTATATTAAAAATAAAATGTTTGCTTTCCCCGGCATTTAAAACCAGATTGTTAAAACTGCCCGGGGCCCTTTGGGTATATGCCGAACCATCATCCCGGTAAAAACACGCGTCCATTGCTACCTCGTGCAGCGTTTTATTGTTGCTAAAGTTTATTTGGTAAGGATATGGATTTGTAATGGTTAAATCAATATCCTTTTTATCGCCGGTATGTAATTTTAGCTCATGATAAGGGATTTCGACCTTTACTTTTTGATAAGTGCGCACATCGTCTATCCATTCAACATACCATTTACCGACTTTTATTTTTATGGAATCAGTGGTATTTTTTGTAGGGTCATCAGTTAAGTGCAAAGCCCGCTGGTGCTGCATCTGTTCTTCAATGGGCCATATATCAAACTGTGTGCGCCTATAGTTTCTTGTATCGTACGAGAAGCCTTTCAGCGTATTATTGTAATAATCGTACTTGGCCGGGTTTTGAAAATTATCATCCATAATAACATAAGCGTCGCCTGCCTTTTGCTTAACTATATGCGCCCAATCTTTATAACCATAATAGCTTTTTATTTGCCCTATCTGCGTAACAACAGGTACCGCGAACAGCACGCCTAACCTGAACAGCACAATTACCAGCATGTTAATAATAGCAACCGGATAAAACCACGCGGGCCTGCCGCCCGGTTGTTTAAAACCTATTAATACCAGCATAGCCAGCGGCGCGAAGGCTATAAGCGTCCAATGCGGCTGTGCTTCGCCCCTGAAAGTGGAGATGAAAAAGAACACCAGCGTACCAATACAATTTACCAGCAGGCAACGGATAAAGGCATCTTTAATTTTTACAGTAAATGCTTTATAAAATAAAAACCATCCAATCAGGGGCCCGGCCATAAGCAGTTGCCCGGGCAGGTATAAAAAGCTATTGGCACTATCGTAAGTAGCCGCCGAGCGGTCATACAAATGGTAATTTACCGATGGATAGCCGTGTTGCACCTGCCATAAAATATGAGGTATATATAGTATTGCCGCCAAAAAAACGATGAGCCAGAACGAGGGCCGCTTTAATAATTTAATATTACACGCCACGGTAAACAAAATAAGCAACGCGGCATGGTACTTACTGTAAAGCAAACAGGCAACCACTATACCCAAGGCAAGGGCCAGCGTCCATTTATCATGGTCGATATATTTTTGGTAAAAGAAATAGAACAGCACCGCGAAAAAGAATAGCGGCGCGTCGGGCGTAGTGGTAAACCCGTAAATATGAAAGATGAAGATACCCGATATAACGAGTATGAACGCCCATGCGTCCACCGCGTATTTTTTCAGGATGAGCCATAATAAGTATATAGAAGCTGTGCTGGTTAATACCGTAAGGAGGCGCAGGCCCAATTCATTATGCATCAACGTATCGCCAATACGGATGAACAGCGCCACCATTGGCGGATGGTCGAAATAACCCCAGTCTAAAAAACGCGAATACAGCCAGTAGTAGGCTTCGTCGGCCTGCAGTTCTAACCGGTAAGCTTGCGCGAGGTTAAAAATTGTCCAGCATAACAAAAAATACCAGATGGGTTTGTCAGACTGAACGACTTTTTGTGTAGGCGACAATGGCAATGGGTTAATTCAAAAAAACAATGCAAATGTATATAAATATTGCTTTAAGCAGGTAACCCTTTGGTAAGTGATGCAGCGCACCACCTGGCCCACCTGGTCCACTTGGTCCGGGGTGAACCCACCTGGTCCACCCGGACCCACCTAAAATATTTTTCACTTTTATTTGCATATTTAAATTATTTACTCTACAATTGTAGAGTAAACTCTAAATAAGTAGAATATGAAGCTCACTAAATCAGAAGAACAGTTAATGGAACTGATATGGCAGCATGAAAAAGTTTTCCTGAAAGACATTTTGCTAAGCTATCCCGACCCCAAACCCGCGGGCACTACCATTGCTACTTTGCTAAAGCGTATGCAGGATAAAGGTTTTGTCGGCTACGAAACATTTGGTAACTCCAGGCAATATTATCCGCTGGTAAAAAAGTCGGCTTACTTCTCGAAGGAGGTGAACGGCATTATTAAAAATTACTTTAATAATTCGGCTTTGCAGTTTGCCTCGTTCTTCACAGCCTCATCCAACCTTACACCTGCCGAACTGGAGGACCTTAAAAAAATTATTGATCTTGAAATTAAAAGGAGGGAAAAATGATACACTATATCGTAAATTTCGTTTTATGTTCCGGTTTACTATTATTGGTATACCGCGTTTTCTTAGGGTCCGAAAATTTATACCGCTTTAACAGGTTTTACTTGCTATTTAGTTTGGTATTTTCATTAACGGTTCCTTTAGTAACTGTTCATATACCCTATCCGCAAATCCCTGGTTTTCAGCAACAAGTTGCAGAACAACTTGTGTCAACCAGGATTGCTAATACATTTCAGGTTCACGCTATATCAACAACTGTTAGCAGTTCCGCTCTGCAACAGGTTTCACAAACGCCAAAGCATAATTACCTGCCGGATGTATTGCTTCTATTATATGGCATAACTACCCTGGTAATGTTGGTAAGATTTGCCAGAAACAGTTATCATATCAGCCGCATTGTTACCAGAAATACAATCATAAACTATAGTGATACTAAACTGGTATTAGTTGATGAGGATGTAACTCCGCATAGTTTTTTAAAATATATTTTTATTAATAAAGATAAGTATCATAGCAACTCAATTGAACCCGAAATTATTTGCCACGAACAAACGCATGTAAAACAATTGCACTCGTTGGATATAATATTAGTTGAATTATTGCAGGTGGTTTGTTGGTTTAACCCATTTATATTTTTGTACCGCAGGGCCATGCAGCTTAACCATGAATTTTTAGCTGATGCGGCAGTTATCGAAAACTACCGTGACACAATAGGCTATCAATATTTATTGCTGGATAAAGCCAGTGAAAACAAAAGCTTATACCTAACCAGTCAATTCAACTATTCAGTAACCAAAAACCGATTAATCATGATGAGTAAAACTACCTCCGCAGCTACAGCCTGGTTAATCAGGCTTGCTATCGTTCCCGTAATCACCATTGCTTTTTTATTGTTTTCTAATAAAACAATGGCAGCGTTAAGTGTCAAATCAACTAAAAAAACCTCACTAACTGCACCCGCCGCACAAGACACTAAAATTGATGAGTTTGTGAAACTGCCCGCTGACTATAAACCTGCAAAAACCTATATTAATGCAAAAGGGTATAAAATTGAAGAGGGCGGTTATTCGGCTAATGGTAAAACTTATTATGTTGCTATAATCAGTAATAGATCGGGCAAAAAGATTTCAGACGCTGATGACAAAGCAGGCCGGGTAGTTATTTATAAAGGTGCCGGCAATGCTTCAGGCGAAGATATGATATATCGTAGATTTGGCTATAAATTCCCGGATGTTAAAGTAAGCGAGCTTAAACTTAAACCAGGGCCGCCGCCGCCAATGCCAATGCCAATAATGATACACGATGATGGTTTTAACGCGCTCAGATCATTCAGTAATAGAGTTGAATACCCACAACAGGCGCTCGACCATGAAATACAAGGCAGTGTTGTTGCCAAATTTAATGTAGATAAAGATCATAAAATAACCGATGTAAAATTAGTTAGCGGTTTGGGTTACGGGTGCGATGAGCAGGTTATAAATATGCTAAAAACATTTCCGGGTAAAGTTAACGGGAAATACAATAATTATGTAGTAGGCGTTAGTTTTACATTATTCGGGAGGACAAAAAAATATCCTAAAGTACGTCTTGATCAAAAAGTATTAGATGCGCCCAACAGAGCGCTTGCCATTGAGTTGATAGGATATGGAAAATAACATAAATAAACAGACTTACGAAGTTTTTAAAACTTCGTAAGTCTGGCCGAGGCAACGAAACGTTAATATTTGTTAATTTTTATATAAGTGTATTGATAGTCAATATATTTATATAACTATAAACCGCTATAAACTTTTCTTGTCATGAAAAAAGTCCCATTACTTAAATTACTGCCTGTATTTTTTGGGGTCTTTATTTTCTTTGCCGCCAATGCGCAAAACCTTCCCAATGTACAGCAAATTAGCCTTCGTGCGCCAGTCGGCATAAAAATTGATGGCAGGACAACCGAGTGGAACAACCAGTTCCAGGCATATAATACGCATACCGATTTTTATTATACCATGGCTAACGACGATAAAAACCTTTATGTAGTTATACAGGCTACCGACCCTGCCATAATAAGGCGGATAATAAATGGCGGGGTTACGCTTACCATAAACAGATCGGGGCAAAAAAAGGATAAAGACGGCATGAGTATTACCTATCCGTCGTTTGAAAAAAACAATAGGTTTATACCTAACCTGGGCCGCGTAAGCGTTGGTGCCGCTTTCTCGCGGCTTAACTCTTTTACTTCTTACTCTGGGGGTGTGACTGTAATACGTGATAGTCGTGACGGTGGTAATACGATAGGTACAAGCGGAACAGCGACCAAAAGCCCACCTGTAAATACTGATTCGCTTGCCATTGTCAATAATAATAACATGGCGAATAAAGCCAAATATATTCGCGTTAACGGGATAAAAGATGTGGATTCATTAATTTCGGTTTACAACGCGGATGGCATCAAAGCCGCGTCGTCGTTTGATAGTAAACTGGCTTATACCTATGAATTGGCTATAGGATTAAAACAGCTTAACCTTTCGGTAAGCAACCCTGTAAAATTTGCTTACCAGCTCATGATAAATGACGTAGTGGTACATGGTGTTACATCGTATTCGTATGACCAGGCAGGAAACGTTACAGGCATGAGATATGTAAAAACAGATGTCGGGATGGCAAGCCAATCGGCCACTGATTTTTGGGGAGAATATACGCTGGCAAAATAAGGCTGAATTACGCGTGCTCTAACTCGCGTGCTATAGTTAAGTCGTAGGCGGTTTGCAGGCCTATCCAATATTCGGCGCTTATATCCAGTATTTTTTCAAGCCTTACCGCTATCCGGGCATTAATATGGCGCTTGCCTTTAAACAGTTCGCTTAAGTTGCCGGGCAGCAAGCCAATACTTTTTGCAAATTCTGTTTTTTTCAAACCTCTTTCTTCCACTTCCTCTAACAAAAACTCACCCGGATGAAAGGCGGCCGGTGTTTTTAATATTATACCGTTTTTATCAACTACATTTCCCATAGCGTTATTATTTGGCGTAATGATTATTAAGTTCTTCGATAGCAATTATTTCAATTCGTTTATTATTGCCATCCTTTTCAACCCTGAAAATTAGTCTGAAGCCATCTTTAACACGAATTGAATTTTTGCCCTTTAAATTACCTTTAAGTTGTTCAAAATGCAATGATTTGATCTGCCTTAAAGTATTGGTATCAGGCGCCTGTTCAAGTTGTATAACCCTTTTTATAAAAGCTAATTCAATTTGCTGGCCAAATTTTGGTTTACCCAAACTCTGCCCGTTTTCATAAAGATTTGCTAAGTACTCATCTTCTATAATAATTCTCATTATTATTTGTTTTACCAAAAATAGGTAAAAAATCAAAATTTACCAAATTTTGATAAATTTTGCCAGGAAAATATTGATGCTATTATTAAACCACTACCTCAATTCCCAACGGTAAACTAAAACACAACTGGGAACCAACTCCCAGGCTGCTTGTTACCCATATAGTACCTTTGTTTTTTTCTATAAGGTCCTTACAAAACAGCAGGCCCATGCCGGTGCCGCTTTCGTTTTCTGTGCCAACCGAACTGTTTACCCTGTTTTTAAATAAATTTTCCAGGTATTCCTCGGTCATTCCAACCCCATGGTCTTTTAAACAGAATGTAACCCTTTCGCCATCTTCTGCCTTGGCTGATATTTCAATAATACTGTCGCGGTTAGAGAATTTAATAGCATTGGTTAAAAAATTATGGATCACTATCCTTACCGCATTTGGGTCGGCTAATGCTATTGCGTCGGGCTTTATTTTAACATTTACTTTTATATTTTTTTGCTGCAGTTTATCCTCCATGTGTGTTAACTCGCGGCTAACCACATCATTTATATAAAAACTTTTAACGTTTTTTTCGCTGTTATCAACCTGGCTGTTTATCCAAAATAATAGGGTATCCAAAAAGTCGGAAGTATGCTCCAAAGTATTAAATACCCGGGGCGTCATTTCAATAAATTCTTCGCGGCTAATGCTGGCATCTATCATTAAGGTAAACAGCCCTCTTAGGGTACTTATAGGGGCCCTAAGGTCGTGGGCCAGTACGCCAATCAGCCTGTCTTTTAATAAATTAAGCTCGTTTAGTTTAGTTGCCTGGTCATTCAGGTCTTCCTGCTGTGATAATACTTCTATGTTCTTTTCTGCTAACAAAGCATTAATTTTTTGCTGTTTACGCTTTCCTCTGTAATATACCACAACAAGCACAGTCATAATACCAATAATAACAGCATAAACCTGGTTTTCGCTTTCCTGTCGCTGAATTTTTTGCTGGTAAATATTTTCCTTTAAATTCTGCTGATCTGTAAGTTCTTTCTTCTTTTTCGTAAAATCGATCTCCAGGTTATAGAGCATTACTTTATGAATACTTTCATTTTTGTCTATACTGTCTTTTAAAGCTACATATAACTTATGCTGGTTATAGGCATCTTCAAACTGTTTTAGTCCGGCCAATGCCTTGCTAACCTGTAAGGTGGCATCGGCTTTTATGTTCAGGCTCCCTAAATTATTGGCGGTATGTTGTGCATTAACCGCATAATTATAGGCACGCTGATAATCTTTTTCCAGGTTATATACCAGGGCCAGCCCCACGTAGGCATTAGCCTTGTTATATTTAATTTTGTTTTGTTTAGCCGATAGCAGCGAAAGGTTAAGATAATGAATAGCCAAATCGGTATGGTTGGTATAATAATAATACAAACCCAGGTCATAATCTACCAGGCTTATGCCATCCTGGTCGCCCAGCTGATGGAAAAGGGCCGACGCGGTATTTAAATAGCCAATAGCCTCCTTATATTTTTTTTGGTAAATTAATGTTTCGCCTATATTTTGGGTCGCTACGCTGATGCCCTGCTTGTCATCCAATTTTTTCCAAAGCTGAAACGAGCGGTTATAATAATCCAAAGCTTTTGGGTAAAGCTCCAGTTCCTGCATAACAACGCCAATATTGCTGTATTTATCGGCAGCTGCCAGGTCGTCCTTACGTTTAATATTAATTATAAGCGATTTGAAGTAGCTATCCAATGCTTTTGAAAATTCGCCCTTATTATCATAAGTAACACCCATCATGTTATAACATTCGGCTTCATCTTCCTCATTGCGTGTTTTTGCAATTAACGCGAGTGCCTTATTAAACAGGTTGATGGCATTATCATAGTTGCCTAAATAATCCTGTACACGGCCCAGGCCAATATAGCTTATGCTAATGCCGTGGCTGTTATGGACCTGCAAGTATATGTTTAAAGCGAGGGTATAATTTTTGGCCGATTCGGTGTAGTTGCCTCTGAATGTGTTAACAGTAGCTAACTGTACGGTACCATCGGCAATACCCAGGGGGTAGTTTATTTTTTTTGATAATTTAATAGCGAGGTTACCATAGTATAATGTACTATCGGGAAAAGATTCAAAATATCCGTCGGCAAGTTTGTTAATGCGGCCAATAGTAAGCGTATCAGGCGGTTTTGTGGTGTTTTTTAGCGCATTTAAGATCAACCTTTTCAGGCTGTCGTTGCTGTTGTTTTGCAGCTTTGCAAACAGGTTAAAGCTAACCAGATTGAAAAAAATAAAAAATAAAGCGCAACAATGTTTCAATCCTGATCAGTCAATTAGTTAAATTAAATTAAAAATAAAAGTATAATTTATTATTTAAAAACGCATTACACAATAATTAACAATTATTTTAAATGCAAAAAGTCCGTTTAGTATTTAAACGGACTTGGTTGTTGTTTTGTTAAAGATGTTAGGTATACACAGATTTTTTAGCTCAACAAATTTTTCCAGCTAACCAACTTTCCAATTATCTTATCCAGGTCGTCAGCGGCTACACGCTCCTGCTGCATGGTATCGCGATGGCGAATGGTTACGGTATTGTCTTCTAACGTTTGATGGTCAACAGTGATGCAAAACGGTGTACCAATGGCATCCTGGCGGCGATAGCGTTTACCAATAGCGTCTTTTTCTTCGTATTGCAGGTTAAAATCCAGTTTTAGCTTATCCATTATCTCTCGCGCTTTTTCGGGCAGACCGTCTTTTTTAATGAGCGGGAAGATGGCCGCTTTAACGGGGGCAAGGCAGGGGTGCAGGCGCAATACGGTGCGGCTATCCTGTTTCTCATCGGTGCTCAAATCTTCTTCGTCAAAAGCATTGATCATGGTGAGTAAAAACATACGGTCTAAACCTATAGAGGTTTCAATTACATAAGGGATGTAGTTCCCATAAGGCTTGCCGTCCGCGTCCAGCTCCGGATCGAAATACTGCATTTTTTTGCCCGAAAATTTTTGATGCTGGCTCAAATCGAAATCGGTACGGCTGTGTATGCCCTCCACCTCTTTAAACCCGAATGGGAAATCATATTCAATATCAACCGCGGCATTGGCATAATGCGCCAGCTTTACATGGTCGTGAAAGCGGTATTTGGCCTCGTCAGTACCTAAAGCAAGGTGCCATTGCAGGCGGGTTTCTTTCCACTGCTTGTACCATTCCATCTCGGTGCCGGGGCGGACAAAAAACTGCATTTCCATCTGCTCAAATTCGCGCATCCGGATAATGAACTGCCTGGCTATAACCTCGTTACGGAAAGCCTTGCCAATTTGCGCTATACCAAACGGAATTTTCATCCTGCCCGATTTTTGTACGTTCAAATAATTTACAAATATGCCCTGCGCGGTTTCGGGGCGCAGATAGATCAGGTCGGCATCGTCAGCTATGGCGCCCATCTGTGTGCTGAACATGAGGTTAAACTGGCGCACGTCGGTCCAGTTGCGGGTGCCGCTTACGGGGTCGGCAATTTCATGCTCTATTATTAGTTCTCTAAGGCGTGGCAGATCTTCATTTTTCAGCGCCTCATCCATCGCTATTTGCAGGGCTTCGGCTTTATCGGTTTTACCATCTTTATCGTAGCGGGCAATTTTATCTTCCAGCAACTGGTCAGCGCGGTAGCGTTTGTTCGAGTCTTTATTATCAATCATCGGATCGCTGAAACCATCAACATGGCCGCTGGCCTTCCATATTTTGGGGTGCATAAATATGGCCGAATCAATACCAACAATGTTTTCGTGCATTTGCACCATGGCTTTCCACCAGTAGGTCTTGAGGTTGTTTTTAAGTTCGGAGCCAAACTGGCCGTAATCATAAACGGCGCTTAAGCCATCGTATATTTCGCTGCTTGGAAAAACAAAGCCATACTCTTTGGCGTGGGCGATAACATTTTTAAAAAGTTCGTCGGTATTCTTGCTCATAATAGGGGCAAAGATATATTTTTTTGATTAGCCCCCTCTAAATCTCCCCCGGCCGGGAGATTTTTTTTGGATGGCGCTTACATTAATGGCATAAAAAAAACAATTCCCGAAAATTATTAAATTAAACGAACTTTGCCGCCCTAATTGCGTTTGTTTTAATAAAATATAATATGCTTAAAACTTTATCTTTTTTTACGCTGCTGCTACTCTTTAATGTTATGGCGAAGGCACAATCGCACACGGATAGCGTTGTTAAACATTCGCCTGCGCGCACGTTAACGTACAAGCAATACCAGGCTTATTTAAAGGGCGAAGCCGCTGATGATATGGCGCAGGTTGCCGAAATGAACCATTACCCGATGCCCGATAAAGCGCTCAAATGGAAAAAAGAGCTTGCCCTTAACCCTGATCAAGTGCAAAAGATTACTGAAATTAAGGCCTATATGCACCGGCGCCGGCTACAAATAGGAGGCTCTGTGATCGCTACAGAAAAAATGCTTGACAGCCTTTTCCGTTATCATAAAATGGATGACGGCAGCCTGATATTTTACACTAACCGCTATGGTTTGTACCAGGGCGAATTAAAAAACGCCATATTACAAGCCTGCCTGGCCACCCAGCAAGCGTTAACACCGCAACAAAATGATAAGCTGGCAACGTTGCAGAAAACTGATTGACAAATATGCCGTTAGATTTATTTAATTTAGCGCCCTCATTAGCTGGTATGAAGATTACATTTGATTTTGAAAAGCCATTGGCCGACCTGCTTCAGCAGATTGAAAAGGTGAAGGGTGTTGAGGATAAAAATAAGCTGGATATGTCGGCAACGGTGATTGAACTGGAGAAAAAACTGGAAGCTACCAAACTGGCAGTATATAATAACCTCACCGGCTGGCAAAAGGTACAGATATCGCGCCACCCCGAAAGGCCCTATACCTTACAATACCTGGAGCTGATGTGTGATGATTTTATTGAACTGCATGGCGACCGTACCGTTGGCGACGATAAAGCTATTATAGGAGGCTTCGGTACTTTAAATGGCCAAACCGTTATGTTTATAGGCCATCAGAAAGGGCGCAATACCAAGGAGCGCCAGTACCGCAATTTTGGTATGGCCAACCCCGAAGGTTATCGCAAAGCGTTGCGGCTGATGAAACTGGCCGAAAAATTCAATAAACCTGTTGTTACGCTGATAGATACACCCGGCGCATTCCCGGGGCTGGAAGCGGAAGAACGGGGGCAAGGCGAAGCAATAGCCCGCAACCTGCTCGAAATGTCGGTTTTAAAAGTGCCCGTTATTTGTGTAATTATTGGCGAAGGCGCATCGGGCGGTGCGCTGGGCATAGGTATTGGCGACAGAGTATTAATGCTTGATAATTCATGGTATTCGGTTATTTCCCCCGAAAATTGTTCAACTATATTATTTAAAACCTGGGAACAAAAAGAACGGGCGGCAGAAATGCTGAAGCTGACCTCAACCGAAATGTTGAAAAACAAACTGATAGACGGCGTTATTAAAGAACCCCTCGGCGGCGCCCACCAGGACCCGGTAGCCATGGCCGCAACGCTAAAAAAGCACCTGATCAAAGATCTTAAAACACTAACCAGCCGCAACATTGACGAGTTGGTAACCGAACGCATCAATAAATTCTGTTCGATGGGTGTTGTTGTAGAGGATTGATTTCTGAACCCTGATTCTTAGGATTTTTTGATTCCCTTGATTTAAATATAATACAAGTAATCACGAAATCTTTTAATCTTATAAATCATGGTTCAGACAAATTTACTGCCCTAACCTCACCCCAAACTCCGCGGCATAATCAACTAATTGCTTGTTGTATTTCGCGCTCAATGCCGGGTTGAAGTTTTTAGTTAGCACCACCAGTCCGTTTAACAGCGACATGTCAAACCGTATATCGTTATTATTTACACCGGCTTTACCATCTTTAAATAGAACGTAGTAATAGCTGAGCGAATTGGTGATATAATCATCCAGTTGTGCAATAGTCTTATCGGCCATGTCCTTTTCGTTAACGCGGTATGCAATTTCCGACAGGTAATATTTTCGTACCGTGGCTTCCTGCACCGGTAATATAGCGGGCATAACATCCATGTATTTATGTAAAGTATTTTTAACCAGGTCAACATGGCCCTCTTTTAACAGGTTTTGGGCCAGGGTTAAATATAAATGAGTTATCATGGGGTAAAACATAGTTAACGATTCATGGTCAAGGTACCTGGCGTTCTTCATGTTGCCCCATTTAAACTTATTTACCAGGTTATTATACATCACCAGGGTATTGGCGCTTTCCAGCGGGGTCGCGGCGGTATCGGGTTTTAACGGTAGTAAACGATAGGCAAACCCCTCGTTATATAGGTATTTATCAAGACCTATCATACTCTCTTCGGGTACGGTTACGGTAAAGTAAATGGGCCTTTTCCAGTTGTTATGGGCCAAAATATCAAGCAGCGCTAAATTGTTCTTTGCTACATAATTGTCCGGGTATTTAAACTCCATAACAGGCGTTATCATACCCTTTTCCTCAACAGGTACTGCGCCATTTTTTATCACTTCATCCGCGTTAACCGTTATTTTTAAATTTTTGGTAGGCAGGTAATTAACCTGGTCGCCATTTTGGTATTGTGCCATGGCGTCTTTATTGTCTGATGTTATAAAATCAAACACCTTATTCAGCTCTAATGGCCCCGGTATTTTCGCGTCGTTGTAATAGATCACATCGCGCGTACCGGCTTTATATTTTTCATCAGGCATGGTAATTGGCGCGGGGGCCGACGTGTTCATTTTGGCTTTCATTTGCTTAATATACCAATCGGTACCCAGCAGGCTTAAATTTACAATACGCACATCGGGGCGCACATTTTCCACTTCCTGTATATACCATAAAGGGTAGGTATCATTATCGCCATAAGTAAATAACAAGGCATTTGGCGCGCATGAGTTTAAATAGTTGTAAGCCATATCATGCGGGGTTAGTTTAGTCGATCGGTCATGATCGTTCCATTCCTGGCCCGCCATTAACAATGGTCCCACCATCAAACAAAATATGGTCGATAGCAGGGCGGCGTTTTTTGCCCTTTCCTTTTTGCCGATCAGGTCAGCTATAAAAAGCACAGACAAGCCTATCCAGATCGTGAAGGCATAAAAAGAACCTGCATAAGCATAGTCACGTTCGCGCGGCTGCAGCGGGTCCTGGTTAAGATACAGCAATATGGCTATGCCTGTAAAAAAGAAAAGCACGCCAACCACCCCCGCTTCTTTTTGGTTGCGCCTGAAATGGAAAAACGCGCCCATCAACCCCAATATCAGCGGTAAAAAATAAAGCCGGTTATAGCTTGTGCTTTTTGTTACCGCGTAGGGCAGGGGTTTATTAAAGTTCCAGCCGCTTATCCAGTTGCCGTCAATGCCGTTGGCTTGCCCGTCCATTTCGTTGGTGCGGCCAACAAAGTTCCATAAAAAGTAACGCGTGTACATTTGGTTAACTTGCCATGAAAAAAAGAACCCGAGGTTATCTGCGAAGGTGGGGCTTTGGCTATCGTCCAAATGTCCCCACATTTTATAAAATGCGATATGTTCAGGTTTTTGACTGAATATTCGCGGAAAAATGGTGTTCCTGTCGTAAACGGTATGCTGTTTTTTACCGGCAATTTCGTATTTGGTTTTTCCCCTGCTGTATATGGTTGCTCCCGGAGTTTGCTCAATAGGTTTCGAATCGAAGTACTGGCCGTATAGCAACGGCGTATCGCCGTACTGGTCGCGGTTAAGGTAACCGTTCAGCGTGAAGGCATCCTGCGGGTTGCTGTTGTTTAAATTAGTACCCGCCTTTGCCCGTATCACGATCATTACGAACGAACTATACCCGAATAGAATAAAAGCTGTACAAACTAAAAAACTGTTCAGGGCAAACCGTTTTTCGCGTATTTTAACAACATATTCCAATAAGGCTATTAGGGCTAAAGCTATTGCCAGCCCTATAATACCGGCGCAAACAGCTAAGGTTAATGCAAAACAAACAGCTGCAATAATAATTGCGGTTAATGATGGTTTTAGGGTATAAAATATACCGGCACCAATTGCGGCCAATAACAATATAAAAAATATGATGGCCCCGCTGCCAAAACCAAAGCCCAGGGTATTAACAAAAAACAGATCAGCAAACGCTGCCGCTTTTACGGTGTATTGAACAATACCCCATAATACGGTCGCCAGCGCTATGCATCCCAATAAAAATGCCCGGATAGTACCCCAGGTAGTAATATTTGTTGATTTGCGAAAATAAATTACCAATGCTATAGCCGGTATTACCAGCAGGTTTAACAAGTGTATGCCTATTGAAAGGCCCATTACATAAGCAATAAAAACTATCCATTTACCGGCATAAGGTTCATCGGCATGTGCATCCCATTTTAATATGGCCCAAAAAACAATAGCGGTGCATAGGGATGATTGCGCGTAAACTTCCGATTCGACTGCCGAGAACCAAAATGTATCAGAATAAGCGTAAGCCAGCGCGCCAACCATGCCCGCGCCCATAATAAGTATTACGTTGGCAAAAGTCAGGCCCTCATTCTTTTTAATAAGTATTTTTTTTGCCAGGGCGGTAATGCTCCAAAACAGGAACATAATAGTGGCCCCGCTGGCCAATGCCGAAGCCATGTTGGTCCAATAGGCAACTTTGGTAACATTACCGAATGATAGCAGCGAAAAAACTTTACCTATCATAGTAAACAGCGGCGCGCCGGGCTGGTGCGCTACCTGCAAACGGTATATACAGGCAATAAACTCGCCGCAATCCCAAAAACTGGCAGAAGGCTCTAAGGTTAAAATATAGGTTAATGAGGCAATAATAAAGGCTATCCAGCCAAATAGGTTGTTGATTTTATTATAGTTCATTTTAAAATTTACAAAAAGGAAATTGGTTTAACAGCAACCGAAAGTAACAAAACTAACCCGATGTTTTAGTGCAGCCACGCAGTATTTAGCACATTTTAATACAATTTACCGTATAAAAATGCTTTAATACTTTTTGAGATTTAGATTTTTGAAGTTGAAAATTTCGTCTTATATTTGCATTCCTTTTCGGAACGGATGTTTTGAAGCGGAAGATTGCCTGATAGTATAATGGTAGTACGACGGTTTTTGGTACCGTTTGTCTAGGTTCGAATCCTGGTCGGGCAACATAAGATTTCGGATTTCGAATTTTTGATTGCGGATTTAGGTCTGGCGGAAAATTTAAATCCGAATTGTTTTTTATAAGGTTTGGATAGATCGAATTAAAATCCGAAATCAAAAAATGCCTCTACAATTTAATACGGTTAAGTTATTTGCAGGTTCCGGATCAACGGACCTGGCAGAAAAAATTGCTGAGGCTTACGGAAGCAACCTGGGCGATTATGTGCTTTCCCGATTTAGTGATGGCGAATTTCAGCCTCATTTTGAAGAATCTGTACGTGGTTGTGATGTTTTTTTAATTCAATCAACCCATCAACCTACTGATAACCTGATGGAGTTGTTAATGATGATCGATGCCGCGCGACGCGCATCGGCACATTATGTAAATGCTGTTATTCCTTATTTTGGTTTGGCCAGGCAAGACAGGAAGGATAAACCCCGTGTGGCCATTGGCTCAAAACTGGTTGCTAATTTATTGGTAGCTGCGGGGATAAACAGGATAATGACCATGGACCTGCACGCCGCGCAGATACAGGGATTTTTTGATATCCCGGTTGACCATTTGGACGCGTCTATCATTTTTGTGCCGTATATAAAAAGCCTGGGGTTGGGTAATTTAACCATTGCTTCGCCTGATATGGGCGGATCATACCGGGCACGTGGCTTTGCCAAGTTTTTTAATGCCGAAGTGGTAATTTGCGATAAGCGCCGTAAACGCGCCAACGAAATTGAATCAATGACGCTGATAGGTGATGTTACCGACCAGGATATTGTGCTGATCGATGATATATGCGACACAGCAGGTACACTGGCAAAAGCAGCCGGATTAATAATGGAGCGCGGCGCGCGCAGTGTGCGCGCGGTTTGTACACACCCGGTACTTTCGGGCAAGGCTTACGAAATAATTGAAAGCTCGGCCTTAACTGAATTGATAGTTACTGATACCATTCCGCTGAAACGCGAAAGCGCTAAGATAAAGGTATTATCAACAGCTGATCTGTTTGCAAAAGCTATAAGCAATGTGAATGAACACGGCTCTATCAGCCAGTTGTTTAAGGTGGATTAAGCGTGGGTGATGGTTCATAGATCATGGTTCATAGTTGGGCATGTTGCTATGAAAATAATTAGAATAAAGACTTATGGGTAGTAGATCACCATTAACAATGATCTATGAACCATGAACTAAACATAAATAAATAAAAACAAATGAAATCAATTGCTATTAGCGGTTCTCCAAGAGAGAACGTAGGGAAAAGAGACGCTAAAGAACTGCGTTACCAGAGCCTGGTACCTGCAGTACTTTACGGTGGGCCAACCCAAACCCACTTTTCAGTGTCCGCAGCTGATTTGAAGCCCGTAGTTTATACTCCGGTGGTTCATTTCATCGACTTAGACATTGCTGGTGTAAAATCACAGGCTATTATTAAAGATCTGCAGTTCCACCCATTAACAGAACAGATACTGCATGTAGACTTTTTATTACTGGATCAAAAAAAACCTATTACAATGGAGATCCCTGTGCGTTTAACAGGAACTTCCCCGGGCGTAAAAACAGGTGGTAAACTGGTGCAAAAATTGCGTAAACTACGTATTAAAGCATTACCTAAAGATCATTTAGACTTTATTGATGTAAGCATTGAAAGTTTAGAAGTTGGTAAGTCTGTAAAGGTTTCTGATTTGAAAGAAGGCAACTATGTTATTACCAATTCAAAAGAAGATACCATTGTATCGGTAACGACTTCGCGCGCGTTACGCCAGGCTGAACAGGAAGCAGCAGCTAAAAAATAAACCCAGCCCCCTAACCCCCTAAAGGGGGAATAATGGAGGAGTAAAAGCGATAGGTTTTAAACTTATCGCTTTTTATTTGATATTACTTTTAACTTAGCATCTTACAATACGCAAATTAAAAATCCCCCCTTTAGGGGGTTAGGGGGCATGAAATATCTCATTATTGGTTTAGGTAACATTGGTCCGGAATATGCCGATACGCGGCATAACATCGGGTTTATGATATTAGACGAGCTAGCGAAGCAGGAGGGAGTTAAGTTCAGCCATATGCGTTTGGCTTATTATACCGAGGTATCGTACAAGGGCCGTATGCTGCATCTTATTAAGCCAACCACTTATATGAATTTAAGCGGCAAGGCCCTAAACCACTGGATGCAGGAATTGAAGATCCCCATCGAAAATGTGCTGGTGGTGGTTGATGATATCGCGTTGCCCTTAGGTACTTTACGTTTAAAGCCGCAGGGAAGCGCAGCCGGCCATAACGGACTTAAACATATTGAAGCTACGCTGGGCCATAACAATTACGCCCGCCTGCGTTTTGGCGTTAGCGATAACTTCCCCAAAGGCCGCCAGGTTGACTATGTTTTAAATGGATTTGATGAGGATGAACTGCCGGAACTGCCCGCTTTGATAGACCGTTCTATCGAAATAATAAAGAGCTTTGTTGCCATTGGTCCTGAATTGACTATGACCAAATACAATAAGTGAATTGGAAGTCACAATTTGTGACCTCCAATAGTTAAATTTTGTTAAAAAATGTTAAGGCACAAGGAGTTAACAAAAATTAACTCCAATTTGGTAGCTGTAAATAGGTTAAAATATTTACACCCACCTTATGCACTACAACAAGATCAATAATCTGTTAGGCTGGCTTTGTTTTGCCACCGCCTCTGTAAGCTATATCCTAACTTTAGAGCCGTCAGTAAGTTTCTGGGATTGCGGGGAATTTATTTCGTGCGCGTTTCGTTTACAGGTATCCCATCAGCCGGGTTATCCATTGTTTGCAATGATTGGTAAAGTGTTTTCTTTATTATCATTAGGCAACAATACCAAAGTGGCCTATTTTACAAATATGGGCAGTGCGCTGGCCAGCGGGGCAACCATTATGTTTTTGTTCTGGACCATTACGGCATTATCAAAAAAGATGCTTTTTAATAAAACTGAAGCATTACAACAATCGCAACTTATACTAATAATGGGTGCCGGTTTGGTTGGCGCGCTTGCATTTGCTTATACCGATACCTTTTGGTTCTCGGCAGTAGAGACCATTGTATTTGCACAGTCAATACTTTGCATAGCTATCGTTTTTTGGGCTATATTAAAATGGGAAGCACGTGCTGATGAACCCGGAGCAGATAAATGGCTTGTATTAATAGCCTATGTTATTGGCCTATCAATAGGTATACACTTAATGAGCCTGCTAGCCATACCTGCCATTATAATGGTTTATTATTTAAGGCGCTTTAAAACCATCACCATAAAAAAAGGACTTATTGCCTTTGCAGCGGGCATTGCAACGTTGTTGTTTGTTCAATATGGTATTATACAGGATACCGTTAGGGGCGTAGGGTACTTTGAACTCTTTTTTGTTAATACACTCGGCCTGGGATTTGGCACCGGGGCTATTTTTTTCCTTTTATTATTGATAAGTGCATTAATTGGGGGTATAATTTACAGCATCCGTAAAAAGAAACCGGCGCTTAATTTAGCTTTAGTATGCGTAGCATTTATATATTTCGGCTATAGCTCTTTTACCTATATTCCTATCAGGGCCAGAGCTAATACAGATTTGAATAACTGGCATCCTGATGATGCTTTTACTTTAGTCAGGTATTTAAACCGCGAACAATACGTACCAAGCCCTTTGTTATACGGGCCATACTTTGATGCAAAAGCGATCGACCAAGTAGAAGGGGCTACCATATACCGTAAAGGGAAAAGTAAATACGAGGCGATGGGTAAAAAACAAGACCTGGTTTATGACCATAATACTATTTTGCCCCGCATATTTAGTAGTGACTCCCAGGATTCGCAGCCACAATTTTATAAAAACTGGCTGCAGTTAGCCGACAACCAAACTCCGACTTTTAAGGATAATATCAGCTTTATGCTTAGCTGGCAGATGTATCAAATGTATTTCAGGTATTTTTTATGGAATTTTGCCGGCCGCTATAACCAAATGGACGGACAGGCAAGCATGACCGGTACGGATGGTAACTGGACATCGGGTATTTTCGATGCCCGCAGGCATTTGCCAAATTCATTAATAAACGATAATACTTACACTCCCTTATATGTCCTGCCTTTAATTATCGGCCTATTGGGTATGCTTTATCATTTTAAGCGCAACAAGCGCGATGCCATGATAATAGGGTTGTTATGGTTTTTTACCGGCGTCGGTATAATATTATATGTTAATCAGGGAGGTTTACAACCACGTGAGCGTGATTATTCGTACGTAGGCTCTTTTTACGCGTTTGCTATCTGGATAGGGTTTGGTGTAATCGCGCTGGCCGAAATGATCAGGAAAAAAGTAAATGCTAAAATTTCGGCAATAATTGCTTCTGTTGTATGCTTGCTTGCAGCACCGGTATTAATAGCAAATAAAGAATGGAAGGCACATGACAGGTCGACAAAATTGACGGCCCATGATATGGCTTATAATTACCTGGTGTCATGCCCGCCTAATGCCATTTTGTTTAATAGCGGCGATAATGATACTTACTCTTTATGGTATGACCAGGAGGTGGAAGGAATACGGCCCGACGTACGTTTGGTTAATCTTAATTTATTTAGCGCCGACTGGAACATCCTTCAAATGCAGCGAAAAATAAATCAATCAGCCCCGCTGCCTATAACTATGCCTTTTGATAAATATAAAGAAGGTACGCGGGAGATGATCGCGTTTAAGGATGCTAAGATTCCCGGCCCTGTTGAATTAAAGGATGTATTTGATTTTATAACATCAGATGATAGCCGGACCAAAGTTGAATACCAGAATGGCAATACAGATAACTATCTTCCAACTAAAAATTTTAAGATAACCGTTAACGCTGATAATGTAGTTAAAAATGGTGTTATACCTGCCGACCAGAAAAGTAAAATTGCCTCAAGTATGGAATGGACATTCCCCATGAATTATATCACCAAACAAAACCTGGCATTGCTGGATATTTTGGCGCATAACGACTGGAAAAGGCCCATATGTTTTACAGCTACAGTTGGAGGGCCTGACTTTATTGGCTTGCAAAAATATTTATATAAGGAAGGTTTTGTATATCATTTAATTCCTTTAAAAGCGGATACCGCCTCAAAAGGTAATGAATTGGGAAAAACCAACAGCATTGTGATGTATAACAATATAATGAACAAGTATAAATGGGGAAATTTTAAGAATGCCAAATACCTTGATGAGGTATCAAAAACAATGTTTTATCCTTTAATTTTAAATTCATTTATTGATTTAACAGAAAATTTGATAAAGGAAAATCACCCTGATATGGCGCTTAAAGCTTTGAATAAATATGATGAGGTTATGCCCGACCTGAATCCGCATATTGATATTGTAAGAAATAAATATTTTATTGTTGACACAGCATACAAGCTAAAAAAGATGAAAATGGGAAATAAGTACGCTGACAGTATAGATAAATATGTAGTTGACCAGCTAAACTATAATTACCGCGTATTTCAAAATAACCCTGCCGATACCGACCAGCACGTAGTCCAGGTAGGTTTATTCATATTAAGCGGTATGGAACAATTGACCAGGGAAAATAAGCAAGCAGAATTAAATACCAGGTTTCAAGCCCAACTGGTAGAATATAAAAACAAGTTTCATAGTATTTTAAATTGATGTTTGCTTTCTGAATTTAACACTTAATTGTTAAAAAACTAACTTTATAGTTAAAATATGTTAAAAGTTTCATAATCTGTAACGGGATAAACATTTTCGTGTCTTATTACCTGAACGCTTATGAAAAAACTGATACTTACCTTCTTCACCATTTGTTTCTCTGTAATAGTATTTGGGCAAACTCAAAAAACTCTAATTGTTAAAGGCACCGTTACCGACTCGGTTACCAACCAGCCTATAGGTTACGTTACCGTTGCCTTACAGGATGCTAAAACAAAAGCTCCGGTTAAAAGTACCTTAGCTAAAGACGATGGAAGTTTTGAATTATCGGCACCCGCCGGTAAAACCTACTTGCTTGTATTGGCTAATATGGGTTATAAAAATAAAACCGTATCCATTACTGATACAACTGTCCTTATAAATATGGGAAAAATTATATTATCACCATCTAACAAGCAGTTGGATGGGGTTACTATATCGGCAGTAAAGCCATTAATGACGCGTGAGGTTGACCGTATAAGCTATGACGTACAGGCCGACCCGGAAAGCAAAGCGATTTCGGCATTAGATATGATGCGTAAAGTACCGCTATTATCTGTTGACGCTTCAGACAATATTAAACTGAAAGGGAACGGTAATTATAAAATATTGATCAACGGGCGCGAATCGGCAATGATGACTAAGAACCCATCGGATATATTAAAGGCCATGCCTGCTACCAATGTTGAAAAAATAGAAGTGATAACTACACCGCCCGCTAAGTATGATGCGGAGGGACTGGCGGGCATTATCAATATCATCACCAAAAAAAATGCCGACCAGGGCTATAACCTGGGCCTTAACGGACGTATGAACAGTATTTTTGGACCGGCCCTTAATTTAAATGGCACGTTTAAACAGGGAAAATTTGGTTTATCGGCTTTCACGGGTCATGGCGTTATGGGTAATATCAACAAACAATCAGGGGCCGGCAACATTCAGGACTTTTTTGCAGATCAATCGGTACTGACCCAAAATGGCATAGGTGCCTTCGGCGGAACCTTTACTTATGCAAATACCGAACTAAGCTATGAGCTAGATAGCCTTAATTTATTGACAGCGTCAGTAGAAATGTCCAGTAATGACTTTAACCAAATTTTCGACCAGTCTTCGAGCCTTGTAAACAGCAAAGGTGGTACCGATCAGCACTATGAACAGGCAAACACCGGCAATGGTACTTTCCTGGGTTTTGATGCCGGTATAAATTATCAATTAGGGTTTAAAAAGCAAAAAGACCGTTTGCTCACAGTATCTTATAAATATGATTATTCGCCCAATAAGCAATTTAATGATAACCTTTTCTCGGAACGGATAAATTATCCGGCAGTTGCAGTTCCTGACTTCCAGCAGTATAATAATTCAGGTAACAGGGCGCACACGTTCCAGCTGGACTATGCGCACCCGCTTAAAAAAATTACGATAGAGGCAGGCGTAAAGGCCATATTGCGAAATAACTTCAGTGATTACCATTTGGATGACCGCGATAGCCTAACTAATAAATATGTAACCAATGCCAGCCAAACCAACGATTTTAACTATCATCAAAATGTTTATAGCTTGTATAACTCGTACCAGTTAAAATTAGAAAAATGGACCGCAAAAGCAGGTCTGCGTTTAGAGCGCACTACGGTTGATGCTAATTTTTCCTCAACAGGAAGTACTGTAAACCAGGATTACAATAACCTGATACCATCTGTATCCATACAGCGTAATTTAAAAACCAGCAGTATTAATTTTGGATTTACAGACAGGATACAGCGTCCGGGCATATTTCAGCTTAACCCGTTTGTTGACCAATCTAATCCCAAATTTATAAATACCGGTAACCCTAACCTAAGGCCCGAGCTGGATTATACGTTTGAACTGAACTACAGCAATTTTACAAAAAGCCCCGTTAATGTGGGCCTTAGCTATGCTTTCTCGAACAATTCTATACAAAATGTCAGCGGGCTGCAAATAAATAATAACGGAGGAAAAGCCGATACTGCAACAGTTACCACTTTTCAAAACCTGGGCAGCAATAATACCCTGGGTTTAAATTTAAATACTACGCTTAATCCAACAAAAAAGCTGTCGTTTACCATGAATGCGCAATTGAGCCATATTTGGTTAAAAGGTGCATACAACGGGCAGTTTTATAAAAACGACGGCTATATGGGTAATGTATTTGCTAATGCCGGGTATAAATTTGGAAAAGGTTACCGCTTCGGCATTGATGCAGGCTATTTTAGCGGAAGCGTTGTTTTACAGGGGTCTACCAATAAATATATTTACTCGTCATATGTATTCTCAAAAACTTTCCTGAAGAACGCGACGGTATCCTTAGTAGCAAACAACCCTTACAGTAAATTCATGACGTCCACAAATACTACTACCACCAACGACTTTTACCAATATGGCTATAACCAAAACTACTACCGCACTTTTGCTGTAAGGTTTAATTATAAATTTGGCAAGCTAACCAGCGATATTAAGAAGAACCAGCACGGCATTAATAATGATGATACCAAAGGCGGCGGCAAAAGCAGCGGGGCCAGCGGTTAAAATAGTTCGAAAAATAATTTTACAGTAAAATAATATTAAAAATTCTTCTCTCTGCAACGGGATGCTGACTTTCGTGTCTTATTAACTGATCGCTTATGAAAAAACTGATACTTATCTTCTTCACCATTTTTTTCTCTGTATCAGTTTTTGGCCAAACTCAAAAAACTTTAACCGTTAAAGGCACCATTACCGACTCGGTAACCAATCAGGCAATAGGCTATGTTACCGTTGCTTTACAAAACGCCAAAACGCAGGCATCGGTTAAAAGCACTTTAGCTAAGGACGACGGTTATTTTGAATTAACCGTACCTGCCGGTAAATATCAACTGGTATTGGCAAATATGGGCTATAAAAATAAACAGGTAATACTAAAGGATACAGTTTTGGTAATTGATATGGGCAAAATTGTACTCTCGCCATCTACCAACCAACTTGATGCTGTTACTATTACCGGCGTTAAACCGTTAATGAAGCAGGAGGTTGACCGCTTAAGCTACGATGTGCAGGCTGACCCCGAAAGCAAAATTATTACCGCACTGGATATGATACGCAAAGTGCCCCTGCTATCAGTTGATGCTACGGATAATATCAAACTGCGTGGCAGCGGCGATTATAAAATATTGATCAATGGCAGGGAGTCGGCAATGATGGCCCATAACCCATCGGATATACTGAAATCAATGCCAGCCAGTAATATTGTGAAGATTGAAGTTATTACCACGCCCCCTGCCAAATATGACGCGGAAGGTTTGGCGGGTATCATCAATATCATTACCAAAAAGAAAGCCGACCAGGGTTACAATGGCTCGGCTGGGGTAAATTATAATACCGTGTATGGTTATAGGGGTAACCTTAACCTTACTATAAAACAAGGTAAAATAGGCTATAGCGGCTATGTTGGCAGCGGAAGGCGGCCATATTTAGGTTCCGAATTTGGGAATACAAGTACTTTTAACAGCCCGTTATCTTCGTTGGTGCAAAGCGGTATGCAATATCGCGGCGGCAGCAATACCTATACCAGTAATGAGTTAAGTTTTGAGTTTGATACCTTGAATTTGATCTCCGCCACTATTAATCATTTTAACGGCGTTAATTCAACCGGTAATGACCAGCTCACCACCCAGCGCGATGCAAATAATGCTATTTCACAAGCGTATCATTTGCTCAATAACGGTACTGGTAACAACATGGGGACAGACATTGGCATCAACTACCAGCTTGGGTTTAAGCATAATAAAAATCAGTTATTAACAGCTTCATACAACTATAATTATTCAAATAACAATCAATTTAACGATGTAAGCGCCGATCAAACGCTGAATTACCATTCGCCAAATTACCGCCAGTATAATAATTCGGGTTCAAAGGAATATACCACCCAACTGGATTATATACAGCCGTTAAAGACGCTCACCATTGAGGCGGGCGGTAAAATGATATTGCGTAATAACTTTAGCGATTTCCACAACGATACGCTTGCAGCCAACAACCAATATCAAACAGCGGCAAAGCAAACCAATAACTTTACCTATCATCAAAATGTATACAGCCTTTATAACTCGTACCAGCTAAAATTTGCTAAATGGACATTTAAAGGCGGCTTGCGGTTGGAGCGTACCAACATAAACGCCGATTTTACAGCAACCGGTGGCGGTGCTTTTAACCAGGATTATAATAACCTGGTCCCTTCTGTTTCAGCACAGCGAACTATAAACGCCACCAGCAGCCTTACCTTTGGGTTTACACAACGTATTCAACGGCCGGGTATCAACCAGTTAAACCCGTTTACCGACCTGTCAAACCCTAATTTTATTAATATAGGTAACCCTGCATTGCGGCCCGCCGTTAACAATAATTTTGAATTAAGTTATGGCAATTTTGCCAAAGGCTCTATAAACCTTAGCACACATTATACATTTGCCGATAATACTATTCAAAATATAGTTACCGTTAACAACGCGGTAACTACTACAACGTTTGCTAATGTGGGTAAAGATAAGCGCCTCGGCGTGGATGCAAATATTCAGTACCCGATAAGTAAGAAAATTGGTATAAATATTAATTCCGAATTATTGCAGGTATGGTTAAACGGGACCTATAATGGTAGCCCCTTTACCAACAGCGGGCAGCAGGGCCATCTATTTACTTACACCAGCTATAAATTTAATGATGGTTATCGCATAGGTGTAAACCTTGGCTTTGATAGCCGGTATGTATTGCTGGAGGGCAGGGACAACTGGTATTTCAGTAATAGTGTTGAGGCATCAAAGGATATGGCTAATAAAAAGGCTACTTTTTCTTTATTTGTGGGTAATCCTTTCAGCAAGTTTAACAAGCTTGATTTCTTTACAAAAACACCCGATTTTCAGACGTATAATTATTTCTTAAATTATTATCGCACAGCCGGGTTTAACTTTGTGTATAAGTTTGGCAAGCTAAACAGCGCCATCAAAAAAAATCAGCGCGGCATTAGTAATGATGATACAAGTAGCGGCGGCAGGAACTAAACATTGCCATTTTTGCAATATTTGGTCGAATATTCATATCAAACCAATAAATAAGTAATACTCTTGTTACGCTTTCGGTAATGAAGCCAATTTTTGGTAAATCGCAGCATATTTAAACCCTGTTTAAATAGATATGATAAAGCGCTACCGGAACTTATGAAAAAAACTGTACTTACAGTACTATGCTCTTGCTTGTGTATTATTGCTATAGCCCAAAACAACCGTAAAATAATAACAATTAAAGGGGTACTGATAGATTCGGCCACCAACACGCCGTTGGGGTATGTTACCGTTTCTTTAATTAACGCGGCTACCAAACAGCCTACAACAAGCACTTTGGCAAAGGATGACGGTACGTTTGAATTTGACCAGGTAGTATCACGTGTTTATAAGCTGTCCTTATCGTCATTAGGCTATAAAACAAAAATCATTAATATTACCGGCAAAGACGTTATTACCGATGTGGGTAAAATAATTATGGCGTCTTCGGCAAATGGTTTAAATGAGGTTAACATAACTGCCGAAAAGCCGTTAGTAACGCAGGAAGTCGACCGTCTTAGTTACGATATTCAGGCCGATCCGGAAAGTAAGGTGTTGAGCGTTTTGGATATGCTGCGGAAAGTTCCGTTAATATCATTAGATGCTGATGATAACATATTATTAAAAGGCAGCGGCGATTACAAGATATTGATAAATGGCAAACCTTCCAGCCTGGTGGTGCATAGCCCGAAAGATATTTTCAGGTCGATGCCCGCTTCGAGTATACAAAAAATAGAGGTAATTACAACGCCCCCTGCGAAGTACGACAGCGAGGGGCTGGCCGGTATAATAAATATTATCACTAATAAAAAAATTGATAATGGTTACAATGGTAGTATAAACCTAAATTACAGGTCGCCGGTTGGCGGCCCCGGCCTGGGCGGGTCGTTTACCTACAAAAGCGGCAAGTTTGGTGTTGCTTCCTATTACGGCCTTAATCATTATAAATATCCGCAAACAACCAGCATGAACAGCCGCATCACTACCGGGCAGGGCGCCAGCGACCTTACGCAATCGGGTATCCGCTATTCAGATGCCCACAGCGGTTATATCGGAACAGAGTTTAGTTACGAACCCGATACCTTAAATCTGCTTACCGCCGAATTTAATATTAACGGCGGAAATTCAACTTCATTCAGCGACAGGTATTCCAGCAAAACCGATTCGACCAATACAGTTGCCCAGGCTTACGATATTGCAAATAATGGCAAGGGCCATTATGACGGTTTTGATGTAGGGTTTAACTACCAGAAAGGGTTTGAACACCGCAAAGACCAGATATTGACGTTCTCTTATAAATTTACGCTGGCCAATAATAACCAGTTTAATATCCTGGGAATTACCGATCGTATAGGTTACCCTGTTTTAGGAAATCCCGACTACCAGCAAAACAATAAAGAAATATCAAAGGAGCAAACCATACAAACAGATTATGCTCAAACAGTAAACGGCGTAAATTTTGAAGCAGGTTTAAAAGGTATAATCAGGAATGGTAACAGTAATTTTGAGTACGATTCTTTACGATATGATCCGCTGAACCCCGGCTTGATGCAGTATGACCTGAATCCATTGCGTACAAATGCCTATAATAATACCCAAAATATATTAAGCGCTTATAATTCTTACCAATATAATATTAATAAACAGTGGGGATTTAAAGCGGGAGGGCGATTAGAGGAAACGATAATTAACGCCGATTTTATTACAACGGCCTCAAATGTCGATCAGCATTATTTAAATTTTATACCGTCTGTTTCTTTGAACAGAAAATTTGCAGACTTAAGTAATATAAACTTCGGATTTACCCAGCGGGTTTCGCGGCCCGGTATAAGTACGCTGAACCCGTTCGTAGATCGTTCAAATCCTAATTTTGTAAATGCGGGTAATCCTAATTTAAAGCCGGTGGTAAGTAATAACTTCCAGCTAAATTATAGCCGGTTTAATAAAGGATCTATCAATATTGGTTTAAGTTATAGCGTAGCAAGCAATACCATACAGCAAATATCTATTTTCGACCCTGCCACCGGCATAACCAGTTCTACTTATGCTAATGTAGGTAAAAACCGTATGCTGGGCAGTAATTTCAACATCAATTACCCCATAACCAGGGTTTGGAACTTCAGCCTTAACGGGAACCTGAATTATATATGGATAGCCGGCACAGTTAACGGCATACTAACAAATAACAAGGGTATACAGGGGTACTTTAATGCATCAACAGGGTATAAATTTAAAAAGGGCTACCGTATAAATGGTAATTTAAACTTTAACAGCCCCTATATTTCTTTACAGGGAAAATCAAATTCGTACCTGTATTCGGCGTTTAGCGGCAGCAAAGAAATAGTGAAAAGCAAATTAACTGTATCAGCTTCTGTGAGCAATCCGTTTACTAAATTTCGCAATAATATAAACCATACCAATGGCGCTAATTTTACACAGGTAAGCTATAATCAGAATTATTTAAGAGTATATAGTGTAAGTTTGAATTATCGTTTCGGAAAATTAAAAGATGCGATAAGGAAAAATGAACGGGTAATACATAACGACGATACTACAAAAAATACAAAGCCTAATACTTCAAATCCTCCTGTTCCTATATCAAATTAATAATTATGAAAGTTTACGGCATTACCAACTGCAATACGGTTAAAAAAGCGTTGGATTGGTTTAAGGCTAACCACGTTGATTATAAGTTCCATGATTTTAAAAAACTGGGCATAACTATGGATAAATTACAGGAATGGGACACTAAGGCAGGATATGAAAAATTCATGAACAAACAAGGGCTAACCTGGAAACAACTTGACCCCGAAGAGAAAGAGAGCATAAAAACTAAAACAGATGCTTTACAATTATTACAGCAAAAAACAAGTATGATAAAGAGGCCGGTAATTGAGGACGGAGATTTTTTATTTTTCGGGTTCGACGAGCGGGTTTATCAGCAGCATTTTTAAATAATACGGGGTAGAGACGTAATAATTTGTTTACGTAGCTCACTATTCGCATATTTTTATAATTTTACGGTTGAATTAACAAAATTAACTGATGAAATTTAACGTTACAGCCCGTTTAGCACTGGCTTTTTTGGCAATTATTGCCACCGCTAAAGCACAAACAACTCCCGCGCAAACAACACCTAATCCAAACACACCACCTGCGGCACGCACGGGCCGCGCTGTTGATGTTCCCGATCCCAACGCGCCTGCCTCAAAATATGATTATCATGACGTGTGGAAGCCGTTTTTCTTTACAAAAAACGGGAATGAATACCGTGCGTCTGATGGTTCGCCAGGGCCAAAATACTGGCAAAACCGTGCCGACTACCAGTTGGCCGCTAAACTTAACGACGAAACCAACGAAATTACCGGAACCGAGGTATTAACCTATACCAATAACAGCCCCGAAAAATTGAGCTTTATATGGATGCAGTTAGACCAGAATTTATTTCAACTAGATTCAAGAGGAAATAAACAAGTTCCGTTAAACGCCGCAGGTATCCCGCAAAGCCGTAACTGGGGCAGGGGGCAGATATTTGACGCGGGCTTTAAAATAAAATCAATTAAAATATTAGTAACGCCTAAAGGAAGTAAAACCACAACAGCAACCGATGCTAAATTCCTGGTGAATGATACCCGTATGCAGGTGTTTTTGCCTAAAGGTATTGACCCTACCGGCGGACAGTTAAAATTAAAGATAGAATACTCCTTTATATCGCCCGATTATGGTTCAGACCGCATGGGGATAATCAACACCGACCAATCAAAAAATGGTAAAATATTCCAGGTGGCACAATGGTACCCGCGGATGTGCGTGTATGATGATATTATTGGCTGGAACACTTTGCCCTATACCGGCGAAAGTGAGTTTTACCTGGAGTATGGTGATTTTGATATAAATATTACCGCGCCTGCCAAAGATATTGTAGTATGCTCGGGCGAGTTGCTGAACCCGAAAGATGTTTATACACCCGAACAGCAAAAAAGATGGGCACAAGCGGCGCAAAGCGATAAAACGGTAATGATACGCACTGCTGCTGAAGTTACCGACCCGGCATCGCGCCCGGCGGGTAAAAAAGAATTAACCTGGCATTTCCAGATACATAATGCCCGTGATGCTTCATGGGGGGCATCGGCAGCGTTTATTATCGACGCCGCGAAACTGAATTTGCCCAGCGGAAGAAAATCGATGGCTATTTCTGCTTACCCGGTTGAAAGCGCCTCACAACCCGGCGCCACAGGGTTCAGGGCCCCGCAATGGAGCCGCGGAACCGAGATGATAAAAGCCTCGTTGGAATATAATTCAAATAAATGGTTTGAGTATCCTTATCCTAACGCTACCGGCGTTGCAGGAAAGGCGGGCGGCATGGAATACCCGGGCATAGTGTTTTGCAGCCTGGGCGGCGGCTGGGGCGTAATTGATCATGAATTTGGCCATACCTGGTTCCCGATGATCGTAGGATCAAACGAACGTTTATATGGCTGGATGGACGAAGGCTTTAATACCTTTATTAATACGCTTTCGACCAAAAACTCATTAAAAGGCGAATTCTACAGGGCTCCAAATCCGGCCCAGCTATCGTTTACCTGGAATGCCTTTACCCGCTCAACACTCGAACCCATATTGAGCAACCCGGATAACCTGAAGGAAACCAACAACGGTACTTTATTATACAGCAAGCCCAGCGCGGGTTTAGTAATGCTCCGCGAGCAAATATTAGGCCCTGAACGTTTCGATTTCGCGTTTAAAACCTATATTCAGCGGTGGGCCTATAAGCACCCTACGCCTGATGATTTTTTCCGCACTATAGAAAACGCTTCCGGCGAAAGCCTGCAGTGGTTTTGGCGAGGCTGGTTTGAAAATACCTGGCGCCTGGATGTAGCCGTACGCGATGTTAAATATGTTGATAATGACCCGGCAAAAGGGGCAATTATTACCATTGATAACCTGGAGAAAATGGCTATGCCTGTGGTACTGGAAATAAAAACAGTTAGCGGTAAAACCGACCGTGTTAATTTTACCGCCGAAATATGGGAACGTAACGCGAGCTGGTCGTTCAGGTACCCATCTACCGAAGCGATCGAATCGGTTACCTATAACCCCGACTCCACATTGCCCGATTATAATCCGGCAAATAATGTTTGGACAAGCAAAAAATAAAACCAAATAAATAAAAAGACCCGGTGTTGAGCCGGGTTTTTTGTTTGTAATCTATTTGTTAAATGTTTGGTTTGGGTAACTATTGGTATTATAATTGAGTTAGCTTAACGGAATAATTGGTTTGCCATGAAACGGTTTTTTATATTTTTCGTTGTATTGTTAACTGCCCGTGCAGCGAATGCCCAGGAGCTTTTAAAAGGAAGTATAACCGAAACAGGTACCCATGAAAAATTAACAAATGTTTTCATCCGCGATACCAGCAACAAGAAAATAACATTGGCAGACAACGAGGGCAGGTTTGCCATAAAGGCCGAACCGGGGCACTTGCTTATTTTTGATTCGCCCGGCTATATGGCTGATACCTTGTATGTGATAGATATGAAGCCAAAAAGCATCGAATTGAGACCGATCAGCATATCCTTACGCCAAGTTAATATCAATTCATCCAGAACAACCTTTGATCCGCATACTGAATATCCGGAAGTATATACTAAAAGTAAGGTTTATGTGCTTTCGCCCAGCACCTGGTTTTCAAAAGAAGGAAAGGACGCGCGCCGGCTAAAACACTTTTTTGCCACAGAGGAACAGGAACGCCATGTTGATGAAGTATTTACTGTAGCTTATGTAGGAAGTATTGTTCCCTTAAAAGGAATAGAACTGGAAAATTTTATGGCATTATACCGCCCTACATACGCGTTTATACACAATAATAACGGCCCCTCTTTAGCTGCTTATATCAACGATTCTTACAAAAAATATAAGGCTTTGCCTCCGGAGAAGCGTAAATTGGATAGACTCGTCAGCCAATGATATTGGCAGACACTCACCACTGCAAATCATCTTTTCAGATTATCTGACTACTTTTCAAGTTTAATAATTTGTCAGGTTATAATTATAAAACAACGTATCGGCCACCAAAGTCATTTTCAGGTTTGAATTGCCATAAGTATAGTTAAATGTGCCGTTCAAATGTTTTTTTGCAGTATTTTGGGTCCGTTTGTTAATTGTGACGTCAATAAAATTAATGGTCGTAGCATCTCCGCTATATGTGCCAAAACTGCCGGCCTGAATTTTACTTGTATCTCCTCCTACTGCAAAATTTCCTGATGGAGAAAGTGATAAAGTGATATTGGCATAAGACGTATCCAGCTTACCCGTTAGCGAACTTTGATGCACAAGCATAAATGGCCCTGCAAAATTTCCCCTTGGCAGATTTACGGGAGTGGTTGAACTGTCGGATGATTTGGTACATGCTGCAAATGGCAACAGTAGTAATAATGGTAAAAAATTAAGATGTGTTTTCATGGCTATTATTAGTAAATACGATAATTTGTCCAATATGGTATATCGACTCAAAAATAATTTATCAGCAAAAAATGCGCCATCCAATACTAGTTTGAGCTAAACTTTGCCGCAGGTGCTGGCAGGCGCTATATATTTTTAGCCAGCCAATCGCCTACTTCGCTTGTTTTGTAGGCTTTATTTTTCCCGGCCAGGTCCTCTGTTACAATTCCTTCAGCCAATGATTTGTTTACCACCGCCCTTATCAGTTCTGCTTCTTCTTTTAACCCGAAAGCATCTTCAAACATCATAGCGGCAGATAGCACAGTAGCCAATGGGTTGGCAATGTCTTTGCCTGCTGCCTGGGGGTAAGAACCGTGAATGGGCTCAAACAAAGAGGTATGTATACCTATTGAAGCAGACGGCATCAACCCCATAGAGCCCGAAATTACTGATGCCTCATCCGTTAAAATATCGCCGAACAAATTTTCGGTTATCAATACATCATAAGTATTTGGCCACTGCACCAAACGCATGGCAACGGCATCAACAAACTCATAGCTTACGGTAACTTCGGGGAAATCTTTTTCCATGTCCTGTACGGTTTCCCGCCATAAACGGGAAGTTTCCAATACATTGGCTTTATCAACGCAGCATAGTTTTTTACTTCGGGCCATTGCCATTTCAAAACCTAACTTAGCCAGGCGCTGAACCTCTGCCCGGGTATAAGTACAGGTATCGAAAGCGGTATTTCCATCATCTTTTCTGCCTCTTTCGCCAAAATAAATGCCGCCGGTCAGCTCACGCAGAATGATGAGGTCTGTACCTTCAATACGCTCTCTTTTAAGTGGTGAGTTATCAATTAATGAAGGAAAAGTAAATGTTGGGCGAACGTTAGCGAACAACCCCAGTTTTTTACGCATTTTCAGCAATCCCTGTTCGGGGCGAACGGTAGCTTTCGGATCATTATCAAAACGGGGATGGCCTATGGCACCAAATAAAACCGCGTCGGCTGCCATACAAACCTCATGTGTCGAATCCGGGTACGGTTCGCCAACCGCATCTATAGCGCAAGCGCCGGTTAAGGCGGCTGTCCAGGTTATTTCGTGGTTGAATTTTTTTGCTACAGCGTTAGATACTTTAACAGCCTGGTCAATAACCTCGGGGCCAATTCCGTCTCCTGCTAAAAGTGCGATATTTAATTTCATTTTGATATATATGTCTTGATTCTTGTTTCTTAATTCCTGACTCTAAATAATATTCAGCATTTTCTGGGTAGCTTTAATAGCGCAAACCGTTTGGTCTGAATCGAGCCCCCTGGTTATAAATTTTTTCTTATCTGTTTGCCATGTAATAATCGTTTCGCACAAGGCGTCGGAGCTACTGCCGGGGGCTATCCGCACCGCGTAATCTATCAGCTTTGGCAAACATCGGTTTTTCCTGGTATAAACATTGGCGAGCGCGTTCATAAAGGCATCAAACTGGCCATCGCCCTGCGCGTTCTCTTCAAACTTTTCGCCATCAATACGCACAGAAATGGTTGCCGAAGGACGCAGGCCCATAGAATTCATCAATACATACGATTCTACAATAACCTTTTCGCCATAAAGGCTGCTATCCAGCACATCAGAGATAATGTAAGGGAGGTCCTCTTTAGTTACGGTTTCTTTCCTGTCGCCTAATTCAATAACGCGCTGGGTAACTTTTTTCAGGTCGGCGTCGTTTAGTTTCAACCCCAATTCCTGCAGGTTTTTTTCAATGTTTGCCTTGCCTGATGTTTTTCCGAGTGCATATTCGCGCTTTCTGCCAAACCGCTCGGGAAGGAGATCATTGAAATATAGATTGTTTTTATTGTCGCCGTCAGCATGTATACCGGCTGTTTGTGTAAACACATTATCACCAACAATAGGCTTGTTAGAAGGAATGCGGACACCCGAAAAGGTTTCAACCAGTTTACTCACCGAATAAATGGAAGATTCTTTGAGCCGTAATTCAACGTGGGGCGCAAAATCATGAATTACAGCAATAGCGCTGGCCATTGCGGCGTTTCCTGCCCGCTCACCCATGCCGTTTACGGTTAAATGCAAACCATTTATTCCGGCTTTAACGGCCTCCAGAACATTGGCCGTGCCCAGGTCGTAATCATTATGTGCGTGGAAATCAAAATGAATAGTTGGGTATTTTGATTTTATTGATGTTAAAAATTTAAAGGTTTCCTCCGGGGTTAAAATTCCGAGCGTATCCGGCAGCATTATCCTTTTTACAGGCTGTGTAACCAGGAAATCTAAGTATTGGAAAACATAACCAGGCGAATTGCGCATACCATTGCTCCAATCTTCCAGGTACACATTGGTAGCAATGTTTTTACTGGTTGCCAGGTCAATTACTTGCTTTATTTCCGAAAAATGCTGTTCAGGTGTTTTTTTAAGCTGGTGTGTTAAATGGTTCAACGAGCCTTTGGTTAACAGGTTCTGAACCTTAACGCCCGATTTTACCATCCAGTCGATGGAAACGCCGTTATCTACAAACGACAACACTTCTATCCTGTCGGCATAACCGTTTGTTTCTGCCCAGTTTAAAATAGATTTAACAGCCTGAAATTCTCCCTCCGATACGCGCGCGGAAGCGATCTCAACCCTGTCCACTTTAAGCTCTTCCAATAACAATTGGGTTATGGTTAGTTTTTCTGAAATGGAAAAAGATACACCCGATGTTTGTTCCCCATCGCGAAGCGTAGTGTCCATTATCTCTATTTTTCTTCTGTCCATTATTTTTGGTTTCGGCTGGTTCAATACCTCAGTGTACTTTGTGAACCTTAGTGCTCTCTGTGTTTAAATTACAAATTAACCACAGAGGGCACTAAGAAAAGTCGCAGAGGGCACAAAGTGTTATTCGTTTATATTTTAAAGTGGGAGATGCGCTGCAAACTCCTCAATTTCAGGTTTTATGCTTTGCAGATAGTCAATATCATCAAAGCCATTAAGCATATTATTTTTTTTGTACGAATTAATGTCGAACGTTTCTTTTTCGCCTGTGGCTAAAAGTGTGATGGTTTGCGCCGGTAAATTTACTTCAATTTCCGTTTTTGGGTCAGCAAAAATTGCCGCAAATATTTTTTCAGCAAATTCAGGGCTTACCTGTACAGGCAGCACGCCTATGTTTAGGCAATTACCCCTGAAAATATCAGCGAAAAAGCTGGATACAACGCACCGGAAACCATAATCATAAATGGCCCACGCGGCATGTTCCCTGGACGAACCTGAGCCAAAGTTTTTACCGCCCACTAAAATTTTACCGCTGAAAACCGGGTTGTTCAAAACAAAGTCTTTTTTGGGTGTATTATCGGGATTATATCTCCAGTCGCGGAAAAGATTATCGCCAAATCCAACCCGTTCTGTCGCTTTTAAAAAGCGCGCAGGGATGATCTGGTCGGTATCTATATTTTCTATCGGAAGCGGAACCGCGGTGCTTTTTAGTATGTTAAATTTATCGTAAGCCATAATTTGTTGTTTATGGTTCATGGATCATGGTTCATGGTGCTTTTAAATTTTAGCTATGAACTATGATCCATGAACTATTATCTATTAAACCAATTCTTCAATTAACGTTCTCGGGTCTGTAACTTTACCTGTAACTGCCGCCGCTGCGGCAACTAACGGACTGGCCAACATGGTTCGTGAACCGGGGCCCTGCCTGCCCTCAAAATTCCTGTTCGAGGTACTTACCGCGTATTTGCCGGCGGGCACCTTATCATCGTTCATCGCTAAGCAAGCCGAGCAGCCCGGCTGGCGCAATTCAAACCCGGCTTCCGTTAAAATATCCAGCAAGCCTTCTTCTTTAATTTGTGCCTCCACAATGTGCGATCCGGGCACCAACCAGGCCGTAACATTAGCAGCTTTATGTTTACCTTTTACTAACGAAGTAAACGCCCGGAAATCTTCGATGCGGCCATTGGTACAACTGCCAACAAACACAAAATCAACCGGTTTGCCTATCATTGAATCGCCTTCATGGAAACCCATATAGCCCAGGGATTTGGCATAGGTTGCCGCGCCGCCTTCCGCATGGGCAGCATCAGGAATGTCATGAGAAATTCCCATGCCCATGCCCGGGTTTGTTCCGTAGGTTATCATGGGTTCAATAGCGGAGCCATCAAATGTCAGTTCTTTATCAAAAACAGCATCGGCATCGGTCTTTAATGTTTTATAATAGGCAAGCGCTTTATCCCAGGCTTCGCTTTTAGGGGTAAATTCACGGCCTTTTACATAATTTATCGTGGTTTCATCCGGGGCTATCATGCCGCCGCGGGCGCCCATTTCAATACTTAAATTACAAACCGTCATGCGGCCTTCCATACTCATGTTTTCAAAAACATCACCGGCATATTCAACAAAATACCCGGTCGCACCCGAAGTGGTCAACTGCGAAATAATAAATAAGGCTACATCTTTCGGTGTAACGCCTACCCCTAATTTTCCGTTGATATTAATGCGCATTTTTTTAGGTTTTGGCTGCATAATACATTGCGTGGCCAAAACCATTTCTACTTCGGAAGTGCCGATACCAAAAGCTATGGCACCAAAAGCGCCGTGGGTAGAGGTATGCGAGTCGCCGCAAACAATCGTAGCGCCCGGCTGCGTAATGCCATATTCAGGACCAACAACGTGTACGATACCATTTTTTTGATGGCCCAACCCCCAGTAGCTTATGCCATACTCATTAGAATTTGATTCCAACGCTTTTAATTGGTTAGCCGAAAGCGGATCGGCAACCGGCAAATGCTGGTTAATGGTTGGCGTGTTATGATCGGCCGTAGCAAACGTACGGTTGGGGTATAAAACCTTTATTCCGCGGCTCTTTAACCCTAAAAAGGCTACCGGGCTTGTAACTTCGTGTATAAGATGGCGGTCGATAAAAAGTACATCGGGGCCGCCTTCAATTTTACGTACCACATGTGTGTCCCACACTTTATCAAATAATGTCTTGCTCATTTTTTTATAATTTATAATTCACCTCTTTTTGAAAAGGCAGGTTATGCAAATTTCTTGTCGCCTGCCAATATTAGCAGATCTTCATCAGTTATATCTAATTTACTATCAGCCAATGTCAAAAAGCGATGATAAGCATTAGCTAATTCTTCTTTGCTCAGGTTATACCCTAAACGCTCCAAATGGAACTTTAAGGCGTGCCTGCCGCTGCGCGCGGTAAGCACTATACTCGCGTTAGGGAAACCAACATCTTCGGGCCTGATGATCTCATAATTTTCGCGATTTTTCAGGAACCCGTCCTGGTGTATACCCGAACTATGCGCGAAAGCATTGCTGCCAACTATGGCTTTATTGGGCTGTACCGGCATACGCATTTGTGTGCTTACCATTTGGCTCAGCTCATAAAAATTCTTCGTATTGATGTTGGTATGCAAGCCTAAATTTTGATGTGTTTTTAAAATCATCACTACTTCCTCTATAGAAGTATTGCCCGCCCGCTCACCAATTCCGTTTATAGTACCCTCAATTTGGCGGGCGCCATTTTGCAGGCCGGCTACCGAGTTTGCAGTGGCTAAACCCAGGTCATTATGGCAATGCACCGAAATAACGGCTTTATCAATATTTTTTACGTTCTCTTTTAAAAATTTTATTTTTTCGCCGTATTGATCAGGCAGGCAGTAGCCGTTGGTATCAGGTATATTTACTACCGTAGCGCCCGCTGCAATAACAGCCTCTATCATTTTTGCCAGGAAATGAATGTCGGCACGGCCGGCATCCTCGGCATAAAACTCAATATCCTCAACAAATTTTTTGGCATATTTTACAGCTTCAACAGCACGTATCAATATCTCCTCGCGGGTGCTGTTAAATTTGTTTTTAATGTGCATGTCTGACGATCCGATACCGGTGTGTATTCGTGGACGCCGGGCGTATTTTAATGCCTCAACAGCAACATCTATGTCCCCTTTTATAGCGCGGGTAAGGGCGCATACGGTTGGGTTTTTCACAGCTTTTGATATTTCTACCACGCTTTGAAAATCGCCGGGGCTTGATATAGGGAAACCGGCTTCAATAATATCCACGCCCAATGCTTCCAGTTCATGGGCTATTTCTATTTTCTCTGGGGTAGTCAGTTGACAGCCCGGTACCTGCTCGCCATCGCGAAGCGTGGTATCAAAAACATAGACTCGGTTGGGATCGTGTAACATAGTTTCTTAAGTATTTAATAGTTAGTCTAAAGTCCTGAGTCTAAAGTCTTAAGTAGCTTGCTCACTACTTAAGACTCAAAACTCAAGACTGATATTACGCTTCTACAGCCTGGTTTTCCGGCCTTAAACTGCGTACAGTTTTACCTGCCTGCCATAGCTCGCTATCACGCAGTTCTTTCAATTCCGCGTCTAATTTTTCGCGGTAATCAGTTTTGCTGTTTGAATCAATTGATTTTTGCGATTCAACACCTGTTGCCACGCTTTTGTACAGGTCTTCAAATACCGGTTTTGTAGCATCGCGGAATTTTTTCCACCAATCCAGCGCACCGCGTTGTGCGGTTGTTGAGCAATTGGCATACATCCAGTCCATGCCGTTTTCAGCAACCAATGGCATTAATGATTGGGTTAATTCTTCAACTGTTTCGTTAAACGACTCGGAAGGGGAGTGGCCATTACTGCGCAATACTTCATACTGTGCAGCAAAAATACCCTGTATACATCCCATCAGCGTACCACGTTCGCCGGTAAGGTCGCTGAATACTTCTTTACGGAAATCGGTTTCAAATAAATAACCGCTGCCCACAGCTATACCTAAAGCGATAACGCGGTCGAAAGCACGCCCTGTAGCATCCTGGAATATCGCGTAGCTTGAATTTAAGCCGCGGCCCTGTAAAAACATACGGCGCAATGAAGTGCCTGATCCTTTAGGAGCAACTAAAAACACGTCAACATCCTTTGGCGGAACAATGCCGGTTTGCTCATTAAAAGTGATACCAAAGCCATGTGAAAAATATAGCGCTTTGCCTGGGGTTAAGTGTTTTTTAACCGTTGGCCATAAAGCAATTTGTGCCGCGTCGCTTAATAAATAGCAAATTACGGTCCCTCTTTGTAATGCTTCTTCAATTTCAAAAAGGGTTTCGCCCGGTACAAAGCCATCGCTGATAGCTTTATCCCATGTTTTTGAATTTTTACGTTGGCCAACAATAACGTTGATACCATTGTCTTTTTGATTAAGCGCCTGGCCGGGGCCCTGAACGCCATAGCCGATAACAGCTACTACTTCATTTTTTAAAATGCTTTGTGCCTTTGATAAAGGGAACTCCTCGCGGGTTACTACATTTTCTTCAGTAGTGCCGAAAATTAATTTTGCCATTGTTTTAGTTTTTATTGTTTGATTTCACCGATTTTTCATCGGTTGGTTTATGTTACTTAATTATGTTTTAATTTACTTTTTACTTTTTGCTTTTAGCTTTCGCCTTTCAGCTTACATTGTGAATACTTTCGCTCCTTTATTTAAATATTCATTCTCTATTACTTCCTCACCCGGTTCCAGGCGTTCAAATTCACGTAGTTTAGCGTTAAAACCTTCACTGTTTTTAATGATCGCTACCCGGGCGCTGCGCACAAATTCTATCAGTCCGTAAGGCTGTAATATATTGATCAGGTTATCAGTTTCTTCGCGATGGCCCGTTGTTTCAAAAACTGTATAATCTTTACGGATAACCACAGCCCGCGCGCCATTTTCGCGCAGCAAACGCTCAACGCTTACCTTCTCGGCAATTACATCGGTTGATACTTTGTAAAGCGCCAGTTCCTGCCATATCACATCTTCATTGGTATGGTAATACACTTTTAATACTTCCACCTGTTTTTCTATCTGGCGGGTAAGCTTACGTACCACTTCTTCCGATTCGGTTATTACGATATTAAAGCGGTGAATACTCTCGATCTCCGACGGAGAAGTATTCAAACTATCAATATTTATTTTACGGCGTGTGAATATAATAGCTATCCGGCTCAGTAAACCTATCTGGTTTTCTGTATAAACGGTGATGTTATATTCCTGCTTTTCTATATCCTGATTGCTCATTGTCTTAAAATTAGTCATTAGTCATTGGTCATTAGTCATTTCGCTTCGCTGTCATTAGGTTATTCTTACCTTTTAGCTTTCGGCTTTTACCTTTCACCTTATTTTAGCCTTATCTCACTTACACTGCATCCCTGCGGCACCATTGGGAACACATTATTTTCCTTGGTTACCATTACTTCAAGCAGGAACGAACCTTTACTATTTATCATTTCCTTTAATGCACCCTGCAACTCTGCCCGCTCGTTCACACATTTACCCGGTATACGGTAAGCCGCGGCTACTGCCACAAAATCAGGGCTTTCAATATCAACAAATGAATATCTGCGGTCATTAAACAACTCCTGCCATTGGCGCACCATACCTAAAAAACGGTTGTTAAGAATGATGATCTTTACATCAACCCCTGTTTGCATAATAGTGCCCAGTTCCTGTAAGGTCATTTGGAAACCGCCATCGCCTATGATAGCCACAACAGTTTTGTCTTGCGCTCCGTATTTAGCGCCTATGGCCGCGGGCAATGCAAATCCCATAGTACCGAGGCCGCCGCTGGTAATATTGCTGCGTGTATTATTAAACTGTGCGTACCGGCAGGCCACCATTTGGTGCTGGCCAACATCGGTAACAATTATGGCTTCGCCGTGGGTAAGGTCGTTTAGTTGTTTGATCACTTCGCCCATGGTCATTTCGCCCGAGGTTGGGTTTAATTCATCATGAATTACCGCCTCAACTTCCTGCTTTGTATAACCCCTGAATTTATTTAACCACGCGGTATGTTGTTTTTGTTCAACCAACGCGGTTAACAAAGGAAGGGTTTCTTTACAATCGCCCCAAACGGGTACGGTTGTTTTAACATTTTTATCTATTTCCGCAGGGTCAATATCCAAATGGATAACCTTGGCTTGTTTGGCATATTTATCCAAGCGGCCCGTAACACGGTCGTCAAAACGCATCCCGATAGCAATCAATACATCGCACTCGTTGGTTAATACATTCGGGCCATAGTTTCCGTGCATACCCAGCATCCCCACATTAAGCGGGTGGCTTGTTGGAATAGCGCCCGCGCCTAAAATGGTCCAGGCGGCGGGAATACCGCTTTTTTCAACAAAAGTTTTAAACTCCTGTTCGGCGCTGCCTAATACAACGCCTTGGCCCCATATAATAAATGGTTTTTTGGCTTTGTTAATTAATTCGGCAGCCTGCTCAACGTATGGCATACGCACTATTGGCTTTGGCCGGTAACTGCGGATATGGTTACAAGGCGTATAACCTTCGTAATCAAACAGCTGAATTTGGGCGTTCTTGGTAATATCAATTAATACCGGCCCCGGCCTGCCGCTTTTGGCAATATAAAATGCTTTGGCCAATACTTCCGGAATTTCGGTAGCATCAGTTACCTGGTAGTTCCACTTGGTAACCGGGTTGGTAATATTGATCACATCTGTTTCCTGGAAAGCATCCGTCCCTAATAAATGGGCGAATACCTGCCCGGTTATACATACTAAAGGCGTGCTGTCTATTTGTGCATCGGCCAAACCTGTTACCAGGTTGGTAGCGCCCGGTCCGCTTGTGGCGAATACTACACCCACTTTTCCTGATGTACGCGCATAACCCTGACCGGCATGTATGCCGCCCTGCTCATGCCTTACCAGGATATGGTCGAGCTTGTCGTTATAATCATACAAAGCATCATAAATAGGCATAATGGCGCCTCCCGGATAACCAAAGATGGTATCAACACCTTCCGCTATCAATGCTTCCAATAAGGCAACAGAACCCAAAATATTTACGGTTTCCTTCTCTGCGGTTTTGTTTAGTATTTCCTGTTGTGCAACTTCCATACTGTTTTATTTTTGTGTGATTTCACTGATTGTTTTAGTGATTTCACCGATTTTCTTAATTTAGTTAGTCAAGCCTTTTACCTTTCAGCTTTAACCTTTTACCTCTATTCATCCGTTACGCAACCTTCTGCGGCTGTGGTAACAGTTTTGGCATATCGGTATAATAGGCCTTTGGTTACTTTTAATTTGGGTTGCTGCCATGCCGCCCTTCTGGCTGCCATTTCTTCGTCGGTTAAAATAACATTGATGGTATTGTTAATGGCATCAATTATTATTTTATCCTCATCTTTAATTAAGGCAATGCCTCCCCCGTCAAAAGCTTCCGGGGTGATGTGGCCCACCACAAAACCATGTGTACCGCCGCTAAAACGGCCATCAGTAATTAATGCTACCGAAGCGCCTAACCCCGCCCCAAAAATGGCCGATGTTGGTTTAAGCATTTCGGGCATACCCGGCGCGCCTTTAGGGCCCTCGTTGCGGATAACCACCACATCACCGGCTTTGACTCGGCCGCTTTGTATGCCGTGTATCAGTTCAAATTCACCATCGAAAACACGGGCAGGGCCCTCAAAGTGAGTACCTTCTTTGCCGCTTATTTTGGCTACGCTGCCACCTGTGGCAATATTGCCGTATAGTATTTGCAGGTGGCCTGTTGCCTTTACCGGTTTTTCAACGGGCCATATTATTTTTTGGGTATCAAAATTCAATTCGGGTATTTCGGCTAAATTTTCGGCGATGGTTTTTCCGGTAACGGTTAAACATTCACCATGCAGCCAGCCTTGTTTCAGCAGGTATTTCATTACCGCGGGTACACCGCCTACCTTATGCAGGTCCTCCATCATGTATTTGCCGCTTGGCTTCATATCAGCCAGCACAGGTATGCGGTTGCTCACCCGCTGAAAATCATCCTGCGTTAATTTTACGTCGACACTTTTGGCCATAGCTATCATGTGGAGCACCGCATTGGTGCTTCCGCCCAGCACCATAATTACCACCATAGCATTTTCAAATGCTTTGCGGGTCATGATGTCGCTCGGTTTAATATCTTTCTCCAGTAGTATTTTTATCGCTTTGCCGGCCGCTAAACATTCAGCGTTCTTTTCATCGCTCAATGCCGGGTTTGATGAGGAGTAGGGCAAACTCATGCCCAATGCCTCAATAGCAGCGGCCATTGTATTAGCTGTATAAATGCCACCACATGCGCCCGCGCCGGGGCAGGAGTGTTTTATGATCTCTTTGAAGTCAACCTCATTCATTTGCCCGGCAATCTTTTTGCCCAAAGCCTCAAATGCCGATATGATATTCAAATCCTCGCCTTTATAATGCCCGGGTTTTATGGTGCCGCCATATACCATTATTGACGGACGGTTCAACCTGCCCATGGCCATTATGGAACCCGGCATGTTTTTATCGCAGCCCGGTAAGGCAATTAAGGCATCATAGTACTGCGCGCCAACTACCGCTTCTATCGAATCGGCAATTATATCGCGGCTCACTAACGAATAACGCATACCCGGCGTGCCGTTGCTCATGCCATCGCTCACACCGATTGTATGGAATACCAACCCCACCAAATCCTCGCTCCATATACCTTTTTTAACCAGTTTAGCCAGGTCGTTAAGGTGCATATTGCAGGTATTGCCATCATAACCCATACTGGCTACGCCTACCTGT
>Ga0206969_1026_pt1 | contig 44893 bp, 45 predicted proteins | sample Alteio_BWOrgHeat_87_FD_153256 | JGI IMG/M metagenome (GOLD analysis project Ga0206969, IMG submission 153256) | Enriched cells from forest soil in Barre Woods Harvard Forest LTER site, Petersham, Massachusetts, United States -... | ecosystem: Environmental > Terrestrial > Soil > Temperate forest >... | reverse complement strand
AAATATTGTAAGCTCTTTATCAGATTTATAATCATGGTATAAATGCCGAACTGCATTTGCAAGATCGTGCTCCTTATCTTCCCGTATATGTTTTAGCGCTTTTTCTATCACCAGGAGCTTTTCCCTAAGTGGCAGCTTATGTATCTCCTTAATAATTGCGGTAGTTGTCATACCATAAAATTAATGAAAAAACAAGCAAATTATCAACTCGCTCTATATAAATTTATTATCCTTTGCTGCCTTAATAGCATCAGCTTTTGAGTGCACATCAAGCTTGTGGTAAATGTTTTTGATGTGCGATTTTACTGTTTCCAGGTCTATGTACAGTTCTTCGGCTATGCGCTTGCGGCTCTTGCCTGTGGCTATTTGCGCCATTGCCCAGCGCCATTGCAAACGGAAAATTAATGACTTCATAAGCTTGACCTTGACACCAAACGTAGTGAATATCCTATGATCTTGCAAAGGCCACCAGCAGTTCAATGTCACCCGCATCTGCAGCCCTTACCGCTGCGAGATAATTTGCTCGTGCTGCATTTAACTGTGAAGTGTCTTTGCTACCCCAGCTGAAAAAATCACCATCAAATAGTCGTTCCATAATAATATCAGCCATTAGCCGGGAGTGCCTTCCATTGCCGTTTGCAAAACAGTGGATACTAACGAGTCGGTGCTTAAACCGGATAGCGATCTCTTCGTTGCTGTATGTTTTATTTTGGACCCAATACCTGCAATCATCCAGCAATACTCTCAGCTGTTGTGGTATCTCATATTTATCAACCCCAATATTCTTATTTGTCTTTCTGAATTGGCCAGCCCATCCCCACACTTGCCCGAACATTTTTGTATGAAGAACCCGAATAAACTCCTCAGTTAAGATATTATACTTCTCGCCGCATAAGTTTGTGCAATGATAAACGGGCAAGCCCGATAGGGCTTAAATGATGAATAGCCACCGGTGAAACCGGTGGGAAAATAGATGTGGTCATTGAACCCCGGCGGGGTTCAACTGGTATAACCCTGAAGACTCCGGGTTGCACCCGGAGCTATTCACATTAAAGCCTTCCAGGCTTTTTAAATTCAATGCACATTTTTATCCGGCGTATAGTATAGCTTTGGATACACGTTTGCTGAGCAGCCATAGCATTGCCTGCTGTATGTTATTTTGTTCAAACTCATCCAGTTGTTCCCGGGTTGTTATTGAGCCTATCAGCAAACCCTCTTTTTCATCTTCATCCAAAGGGGTTTGCCCGTCGCCATATGCTAGCGCTAATCCCATAAGTACCTCGGCATTTCTCTTATTAATTCTTCTGTGAGCTCGTCTATTGCCCGGGCTATTCTTTCGGCAGAATTTTCCTGCCCTTCCAGTTTCATTGCTATGGAGGTGCGCATTACCACCTGTGTGGCTACCTGGCGTGCACGCCTTGCTATCATTTCATTTATGGAACCGGCTTCCGGTATAAATCCATATACCAGCTTCATATTGAGCGCTTTTCCCGCCTTATCCAGTGCATCTAGTGTGATGGAACCCTGCTGCTCCCTTGTTTCCAGTTCCTTTACACTTTGCGGAGTTACAGACAGCCTTTCGCCAAGCTGGCGTAATGACATTCTCATGCCAGACCGTATAGCATGTACCCACCCATCGGCAGGGCGAGTGGTATCTTTAAGGATAGAAAAAGCGTGGAGTTTTTTATCAACCTGGTCAACAACAATATTTTGCTTTTGATATTTCATAAGGCTATAGCCATAAAATAGAAAACAAAATTAAGGCTATAAATTGAAATATAAAAATTAAAATCAGGCTATACCATGAAATTAAGCTGCCGTACTATATAAATTTATTATCCTTAGCTGCCTTAATAGCATCAGCTTTTGAGTGCACATCTAATTTGTGGTAGATGTTTTTGATGTGCGATTTTACTGTTTCCAGGTCTATGTACAATTCTTCGGCTATGCGCTTGCGGCTCTTGCCTGTGGCTATCTGTTCCAGTATTTCGGTTTCGCGGCGGGTGAGGGGGGTTGATTCGTTGCGCTTGAATGACGAGATCACCATGCGCGCAATATGGGCGCTCATTGGTCCACCGCCATCCATCACTTCGTGTATGGCAGAGACAATTTTTTCGGGTGGGGTATTCTTCGTTAGATAACCGGCAGCGCCGTTGCCCAGCGCCCGGAATATGAGCATCTCCTGCTCATAAACTGTGAGGATAAGGATATGGGTATCCGGCAGTATTTTCTTAAATTTTGGTATGGCTTCTACACCAGATATACCGGGAAGTTCCACATCCAGCAATATCACATCAGGGTCGTCACCAACTATTTTCTTCAGAGCATCCTCGCAAGACGAATAAGTGCCCACAACCTTGTAGCCCGAAGTATTGCCTATGAGGAAGGCATAGCCCTCGCGTATAGTTTCATCATCTTCTACAATAGCTACACGTATATCCAGGTCTCGTTTCATAAAGAATAGTTTACGTAAAGTTCGTCAAAGACGGCTAATAAAATCTCACCTGTTTGGCGGTATTTTAAAGGTCAGATTCAGTATTGTTCCCTTATCCTTTCTGGAATCTATATACAGCTTGCCGTTCATTCGTTCCGTGCGGATGTGCATATTGTTTATGCCATTGCCCTTCTTTACATTCTGCATGTCAAACCCCTGGCCATCGTCTTTCAGCACCATCTGCAATACGCCCTTTGTTTTGAAATGGACATCGAGCGATACGTTCTTTGCCTTCGAATATTTAAGGCTGTTATTCAGCGCCTCTTTGAAAATCATTATCAGGTTGCGGCTCATGTCCATTGGCAGGCGGTAGTTGCGCCATTTTTCGTCCGTTCCGGTAAATACAAAGTTCACATCCGTATCCTGGAACAGGTCTGTGGCAAAATCGCGAATGCGGTGAAGTATCTCGTAGAGGTTATCATTAGACGGCTTCAACGACCATAGAATGTCGCGCGTGCCACCATATAGCTGGCCGGTATTGTCTTCTATCTGGTCTAATATTCTTGCGGTGTCAGGTGTAAGCGTTATTTTATTTCTAAGCACACTGGTGAGCACATTTATGCGGGTAAGCTTATTGCCTATCTCATCATGAAAATCTTCTGCGGTACGCACGCGTATTTTACCTTGTTCTTCTGCACGCAGCTTTGCAAGCAGCCGCAGCCGCCGTTGCTTGCGGCTGTTCACAATATATTGCAATAGTATGCCGGATAGCAGGCAGGCTATAAGCACCGCAAACCGGAACCATTTTGTTTTCTGGAAAGGCGTAATGATCTCGAAGGCATAAGTTAGCTCGGGGTTGTTCTGCCCTTCGGCCACCTGGCATTGCACATGCAGCACATACTTGCCCGGCGGCAATGCCGAGTAGGTGACCGAATTGGTGGAAGCCCATTCGGACCACGGTGTTTCCAGCCCATCCATCCGGTAGCGGTACTGCACCTGTTGCGCACCACTGAGGGTTATCGCCTGGAAGGTAAAGGCTATGTTGTTTTTCTTATACGGCAGGCGCAAATGGTAGGGTATGCCATACCAGTTATCTGTGCTGTCGTAGTAGTTATGGTCTATGCCGCTTTCTGCAGTAAGCTTCACAGATTGCAGCACAATGCTTGCAGGAGCGGGAGAAACCACGGTATTACGCGGCTGGTAATGAAAAGCGCCATTGGTAGTTCCAAACCATATGCTACCGTCGGGCAGCTTGAACACGGCATTCATATTGCTTTCCATGCCCGTTATACCCTGTGCTTTCCCATAGAATGTTACACGCGCCTCGTCATGCGCACCATCTGTGCCGCCTTGCACGGCAACCGTTTTTATCTTGTGGATACCGAAGCCGGTACCCACCCATATATTCCCGTCATTGTCGGCTACAATGTTGTAAACAAAATCTGAACGAAGGCCATTATTTTTATTGACGGAAAGCATTTTTCCTGTTTGCAGATTATAACGCACCACACCATTGTCACTGCTGCCCATCCACAATTCTCTATCTTTCAAAATGAAGCATTGTATATGGTAGCTGTCAATGACCGTGTTTGTAATAAAGTCTGAGACAACGCTTGCATTATACAGCCGCAGGCCATTGTAGGTAGCTATTAAAACACTGTCTTGCCCTATGGTGAGAAAGGATACCACAGGCGCATTTTTTATAGCTACGGTTTTAAAACTATCGTGTTCATAGAGCATAGCGCCATTGGCAAAGCCCACCCATAGGCGGTTGGAGTTATCCTCATAAACGCTGTAAATAAAGTTAGACGGGAAGTTCCTGTCTGGCGCAGCATATTGCCGGAAAACTTCGTCGCTGTATGACCACAAACCCCGCCCTCTAGTGCCTATCCATAGCTTACCCTTGTGGGTATAGCACATAGATGTTATGGTGGGCACAGGGTTTGAAGGAAAGGTAAGCGGATCGACCTTGCCATCCTTAAATACATACAGCCCGGCATCGTAGGTGCCTAAGAAAAGTGAGTCGCGTTTGTTGCCCGATACAGACATGATCTGTGCGCTGGGCAGGCCCATTGTTTCGTCAAGCCCGGAGAACTGTGTACCCGAAAACCTGAAAACACCTTGCCCGTCAGAGGCCATCCATACATTACCCTCAGCATCAGTAAGCATATCGAAGAAAGAGTTGTCGGTAAGGCCATTGCGCTTATTGTAATATTGCTGGGTGCTGCCTGAAATACGGATTGCCCCGCTATTGGTGCCCAGCCATAGTGCGCCTGTTTTGTCCTGGGTTATCGCAGAGATAACAGGGGTTATGGCGATGCCTTCTTTGTTAAGCATCACCGGCATAATATGGCCGCCTTCTATTTTATACAAGCCCCAGTTGGTGGTTACCCATACCTGCCCATCTTTGTCCTGGAATATCCGGTACACGTTCGGCGCTTTCTGTTCCGGCGGCACAGGGAATCTAATCGAGTCCGTTTTGCTATTGTGAACATGATAAAGCGCTCCCTCTTTTGCTACCCACAGGCTACCCTGCGTGGCAAGGATGGAGGAGACAAAACCCGGATCACCGGGTGTTACAAAGTACTTTATCTTTCCCTTGGTTACAAAATACACATCGCCCTGGGTTCTCCACCATGTCGTATCTCCTACTACCTGCATTTGCTGCGTATTGTTGAGTACACGCATAGTGGGTTGCTGCCTTGGGAAATGGGTAAACGATTTGCCGTTAAAACAAGATATTCCGGTTGGGCCTCCAACCCATATATTCCCCAGGGTATCTGCCGCCACAGACCATATTTCATTGCTCTGCAGACCGTTGCGAATGGTATAGTTGGTACAATTCTTCCCGTCATACCGTGTAAGCCCACCATAAGTGCCTATCCATAAGTTGCCCATTTTATCCTGGGCCAGGCAGGTAGCCTGCGACTGCACCAGGCCATCATCAACGCTCAGGTTATGAAAAGGATAACGCTGGGCATGAGCTACCACTGTAAAGAAAAGGCACACTGCCGCAAGAGCTATACTCCTAAGGCTACAAAGCCACGTCTTATTATGCCCAGTGTGCGCCATAATCCTTTGTGAAATTAACGCTTAAAGCCGTTATAGCGTAATCCCATTGTTCATTTTTCTGTTAGCCTTTTGCAAATCACCCGCGTTGGGGGAATATGGCTCTGGTATTCACAGATACATTTGGTAAGTCAATCACCCGGTTATGAGATACTGTTTAATAGTACCCGTGTTTATCTTGTTTTGTTTCAGTTCCAGTAACCTCTTAGCCCGCACTGGCGCTATATCCGGCAGGGTTTTAGATGAAGGCGGCAAGCCCGTAAGCTTTGCCAGCATAGTGCTGTTTGGATACGGCGATTCTGCCGTGGTAAAAACAGAACTGACTGACGAAAAGGGTGAGTTTCAGCTAACCCCTGTTGCAAATGGCAATTATTTTGTAAAGGCGTTGCTGATAGGCTATCAAACTTATGGTTCAAATAAAGTGATAGTCAATGACGATGCAGTCGCATTGCCCGATATAACTCTGCATCAAAGCGCTACTGATCTGAAAGAAGTAAAAGTTACCGCCCAGGTGCCTTTTGTGGAAGTACATGCCGACAAACTTGTGGTAAATGTAGAGAACAGCTTAGTGAGCGCAGGCTCGTCTGTATTAGATGTGCTGGCCCGGTCACCGGGGGTAACTGTGGACCAGAACGACAACATAAGCCTGAAAGGGAAGCAAGGTGTGAACATAATGATAGATGGCCGGATAGTACCCGTATCTGCTGCAGACCTGGCAAATATGCTAAAGAGTATGCCCACCAACTCAGTGGATAAAATAGAGATCATTTCCAACCCCTCTGCAAAATACGATGCCGCCGGAACTGCTGGTATCATAAACATAAAAACGAAAAAAGACAAGGCAATGGGTTGGAACGGCAGCGTTAACGGAAGCTATGGACAGGGCATTTACCCAAAAGAAAATGCAGGGTTTAGTCTCAACTACCGGGAAAAGAAATTGAATGTTTATGCCAGCTATAATGCCAACTACCGCGAAGGTTTTAGCCACGTGGACTGGGACAGGAAATACTACACCAATGGTGTTTTCAATGGTGCATACGTGCAGGATAATTATTCCACACTCACCTTTCATACCAATATTGCAACGATTGGCGCGGACTATGATATTTCTTCTAAAACGAGCGTGGGGATGGCAGTAAGCGGCGAAAACTTTCACCTGGGTACAAAAGGATACTATTTCGCCAATGTTTTTGACCAGGATAATAATATCCAGTCTTATTTTGCCACACACAATACCTCATCAGGCAACTGGAATAATTATGCTCCGAATCTTCATTTCAAGCACACCTTTGATACCTCGGGCAAAGAGCTGACAGCCGATGTAGATTATGCCCGCTACTGGAACACAAACACGCAGGACTTTACAACCAACTATATTGCGCTTGATGGCTCACCGCTGAACCCCGATTACATACTTCATGGAGATATTGCAGGGGTCACCCAGATCCGGTCGTTTAAAGCAGATTATACCAACCCGCTAAAGAATGGCGCACGCCTGGAAGCGGGCATGAAGTCAAGCTATGTAACAGCAGATAATGAGCCGGATTTTTACAACAGGAGCAATGGTGGCAACGTATATGACCCTACGAATAGCGATCATTTCATTTACACCGAGCTCATCAATGCACTGTATGTTAACGGCAGTAAGGAATGGAAAAAATGGAGTGCGCAGGCCGGCCTCCGTGCAGAGCAGACTGCGGTTACCGGCGATGAGAAAATAACCGGCGAAACTTTTGACAGGAACTATGTGCAGCTTTTCCCCAGCTTTGCCGTACAGGACCATGTGAACAAGGATAACGACCTCGGCATTACGCTAAGCAGGCGCATAGAGCGGCCAGACTATAACGATCTGAACCCCTACAAATTCTTCGTTGATCCAAGTACCAATAAACAAGGGAATCCATACCTGAACCCCGCGCTTACCTATGCTGCCGAGTTGTCTCATACGTTTAAGCAGCGGTTCATTACTACCCTTTCCTATAGCGTTACCAGCGATGTAATAACCGAGGTAATAAAGCCCAGCACCACACAAGACAGGGTAACGATACAGACCAAGGATAACCTTGCCACCATGAGTTACGTCGGCATTAGTGGAGCATACACCATACCCTTTTATAAATGGTGGACGAATGTTACCAACTTCAATGCTTATTATGCACGCTACCAGGGCAATCTTTCCAATACAAACTTAGACAAAGGCCAGCCCACTTGCGATATTAACACGAGCAACAAATTCACCCTGCCCAAAGACTGGTCGGCAGAGTTGACGGTGTTTTACCAGGCAGCACAGGTATATGGCTTTCTCAACCTCACTCCCATTTCCATGTTCAATGTGGGGATACAAAAGAACTTGTTTGAGAAACGGCTTACCATCCGTTTTAGTGCAAACGATATTTTCTGGCATGGCAGTGAAAGCGGATCTTCTTATTTCACCAATTACACAGAGGTGTTTGTAGCGGTGCATGATACCCGGCAAGAAACAATATCGCTCACCTACCATTTTGGAAAAAAGACAGTGGCCCCTGTTCATAAACATAGCGGCGGCGCAGAAGATGAGAAGAAACGCGCCAAAGACCAGGGAGCATAAGTGACAATCATAAACACTTCCCGCCTATAAATAAATAGCAAATGAAGCTGTATCTGTTGCAGCACCCGCCCCCGGATGATTTTTGTGTGGTCATGCCGGGGGCATTTTTATTTAAGCGTCAAGTATAGACTGTATTTGCTGCTTAAACCAGGTTGTTTTTACGAGATCTTTCTGCTGGTAATGATATTTGTTGAGTACACTTTTGTCGAAATAATTCTTCATGTTAAAAAACGGATAAAACACTTCAAATTCATTGCTTTCCAAAGCAATGAGAAATTCGGATAACACACCATCGTTTTTAATACCCTCTTCTTTAAATTCTACATAGGTTGTTCTGGCAGTACCGATGCCTGCAATCAGTTTTAAAAGGTGCCCCTTTTTCTGAGTGATAATTTCGTTTTTGTACCATTCGATATCAAATCCCTCCCATTGCATTTCCGCTAAATTATCGGGATGAAATAAATAGTTCTCAAACGTATAATACCGTAAAATTTTCAGGTTAGGAAACTTCCTCTTAATGGCTTCAATTTCATCGTTTCGGAGATAATCTCTATCCCGCAATCCCATTAGATGCTTTTGTTCCTTAACGGTCAAAAAAACTTCACGGTTATTACTTGCTGGCAGGAACAAATAGCTTTTCTCACCCAACGCATAATTATACAACCCACTATTCTTATTCTCTGTAACAACCATCTTCTTACCAGATAAAATAGCAGTCATTGTTTCTTTTGGGATTGCTATTTCATAAACATCAAGGTTTTCATCTGGTTGAGGTTGTATTACCTGGGGCAAATCAAAATTCAGGTTGTCAAAGTCAAGAATCACAGCCCGTTCACTTTTCCTGGCATAATCAATAAAGCCAAGCGCATGAGATGCCGTCCATAGCTGCGATGAATCTGGTATCCATTTCGTAACTATTTCGTCCAGCAATGTTGATTGCAAAGCGGTATTTAAGTGGCAATCCATTTCGTCTATGAAAATGATGGCATTCTCATACTGCTCGCGACGAACAACAAAATTAAGCAACAGAATTACGACCTGCTTTTCACCATGGCTTAACACATCATATTCAATACGCGATTCGCCTTTCCTGAAAATCAGCTGCATGTTACTAACCGGCGATGCATTCTGAAATTCAGCAAGCTGGATAGTTGTTGTCTCATCGCCGCCAAAAATATTCAGTAATGATGCATTAAGTGGGCGTATAAAATCCTGGAATATCTTTAGTGTGTCGGCAGACTTCCCGCTGAATACAGGGGCGCGTAGCGCATTATCAACATCTTGTATGTAGCTGGCAACGTCATTAATAAAGCGGTTATCATGCTCTATAAACGTGGTAGGGCTATCCCGGTCATTATCAATCTTTGACGGATCTCCACCATTGTGCAATTGCGGTAATATACGGATGCTACTCCTGCCAATTAACTTATTAAAAAACGGAGGAACTTTACTGTCGCCACCATCAAAGTCAATTATAAAATCTATCTCTTCATCCTTTTTTTTTCTATAATAGTCACGTAATGTTTCTCGATTTTCAGAAGAAGCGATATAACGAAACCCATCAAACACGCTCGACTTCCCGCTGCCATTGGCGCCAATCAACAGCACTAACTTAGCATCAGACGGTATGTTGTCTAATGTCAGGTCAGTAAACCGCTTAAAATTCTTTAGCTGTACTTTATTTATCCGCATGATTGAAAACTATAGAAATTTATATAATCCACTTAACACAAGGTATTTCTTTTTTATTTTCCGTCACAAAAAAGCCGACCAAATGGCCGGCTCATTCTGTGCAAAGAAATTAACTGGTTACGAAGTTTTCTTTGGAGTTTCTGTCTTGGCCGACTTGCTGTCTTTTGCACATTCTTTGCTGCCTTTCTTGTCTTTGCAGCAAGCTTTTGTGCAATGTGCGCCTTTTTTGCAACAAGCTTTTTCCTGTGCAAAAGCGCCGCCAGATAACATAACGGCAGCTACCAATAATAACGTGAGTTTTTTCATTGTTCCAGTTTTTTGTAAGGATTAAGCCACAAATATAGGGGAAATAATATAATGTCAGTGTTAAAAATCAAAACTTAACCATCCAGTTGTGCCACACTTCAAAAGTGTGGCACAACTATGCAATCCATAGCTTTATATTTGCAGTAATCCGAAAAACGCCTTTACCGGTTACATACTGCTACATGCCTAAATCATACAAACATCTTTTCTTCGACCTCGATCATACCCTTTGGGACTTCGATAAGAACTCTGCCGCATCGTTAAAGACATTGTATGACGAATACAACCTGAAAGACCGTGGCATACTTGATTTCGATGCACTATTCAAGGCATATACTTACCATAACGACCGGCTTTGGGAGCGCTACCGGAAGGGTTTTATAAAGCGCGATGAACTGCGCTGGAAGCGTATGTGGCTTATGCTCCTTGATTTTAAGGTAGCCGATACTTCCCTGGCCCATGAGCTCAGTATTGCCTACTTAGAAATACTGCCTACACAAACGTTGCTTGTTCCCCACGCCAAAGAAATACTGGAGCATTGCAAAGGCCGCTACGACATACACCTCATCACTAACGGCTTCGAGACTACGCAGCGGCTCAAACTACAGTATTCAGGCATCGCCCGCTATTTCAACATGCTCATCACCTCGGAAAGAAGCAACAGCATGAAGCCCCATCCCGATATATTTGCCTATGCGCTGAAGGCAGCCAATGCTGTAGCAGAAGAGAGTATAATGATAGGAGACGCAATAGACGTGGATATCTTAGGCGCGATAAATGCAGGCTGGGATACCGTCTATTACAACCCGTTTGGTGTAAAGCATAACCGCAAGCCTACTTATGAGATAACGCACCTCGAAGAGCTGATGAGGATATTTTAGTTGGTATGTTCATTTGACAGCCATTTTTTATATTTTTTCATTACCTCTTCATGTGGCCGCACTTCTCCTGCATCGGCTTGCATAAGTCCTCTTTCTATCGATTCTTTCGCCGACGCCTCTACTGTATCCCACCAATCAGTTTCTTCCTGAGCAAATGTATTAACAACACTCAATACCACTTCCTTTTGGTGTGTATTTAGATGATCCAAATAATGGTTTATCTCTTTATCCAACGCTTTTACTGCTCCCATATACCAGATTTTTATTGGTACAAATTTAGCCGAAATAATTTCTATCTGTCAGAAAATATTACCTAAACAGTTGAAAAAAGGAGGAAATATGAAAGAGTGATTTCACCGAAAAAGCCGTAAATTTGCTAATATCATGGTTCGCACAATAATCACTCCGGATAAGAACAGCATATCTATTAGCGATTCGCAGAATTTTGTGGGCAAGAAGGTAGAGGTTATTGCTTTTACTATCGAAGAAACAGTTTTGGATATGGACAAACCTGTTACTCACTTTGCATCAGAAAACGTTTTAGTGAAAGATTGGTTAGCAACCGAAGAAGATGGGGCGTGGCGGGATTTATAAAAAGCCCTCCCGGAATTACCGGAAGGGCTTGATCTATACTTTGCACGGCATAGTTTTGTGCATTTGTTAAAAGGGGTTTCGTTCATAAGTGTACCTAACCTTAGATGCGCGGTATCGCCATATGGTCAAGCCCTGAAAGGGCGGCATCTAATAGCGATGGGCATCGCCCATCGAACTTGCGTATGGCAGAAACACAACCCCAAATGCACGAAAACACCCCATTTGAAGTATAAGTACACACTCATTTACTTCGCACAGCAACCCGAACTGCACTTGGAATTGCCGCTATCGCAGCAACCTTCATCACAGTTACAATCTGTGCAGTCTGTGCAACCGCAATCCTGGCAGGTGCAGTCAGTGCAGGAGCAAGCTGTTGCCTGTGCTGTGCTTTTTGCCGTACTACTATATTCATAAGCGCTTGCCGCGCCCATAGCGCACGAAAATACCACTGCGGATATACCCGCAAAAATTATCTTTTTCATTTTATTTTTTTTGAAAGTTTATTAATGCTGAACGGTCGTTCAGTTGTCATCGGTATTATGCAACTGACGCTTGCGGCGGATGTAGTATATCAGCCGGGTATTGGCTGATAAGATCGGCGTCTTTAGAAAAGAATTTCATTGCGATAAAGAATTCTGGCTTGCGTTCTGGTAGCATATGTTCTTTTACCGGCACAGCATTTGCCGCACAAACCGGGCATTGGCTAAAGAAAGGATTACATTGATTACCGTTGCAATCCCCACCACCGCAATCCTTGCATCCCTTATGCGGCTTTTTCCCCTTCGTGTTGCAGCAAGACATTGTTTTCCCGCTTTTTGTAAGGATAGGGAAAACTGCTGGCTGTATGAATAAGCCGAACAGGTACAAACACAACATGGTAGCTATAGTTCTCACCTGGAATGTATGAAGTTATTGCATAAGCGGCGTAAAAAATTGTTAATAAAATCGGACGGTATTTATACTTTAACCCTCATTTAATAATGATCTCGTCCACAACCCTGTCCTGGAAATACTCATTGATGCGGACAACCAATTGGTCCTTGCCCAGCAATAGCTCCTGTTTCAGCGCGGCTACATCGGTATAGATGGTCAGCTTTTTTCCATTGAGCAGCGTGGACCTGGTGTATTTTGAGATTGTCTTCCCTACAATTGTTTCCCACTCGTCTTTTATCCGCAGCTCTATCACTTTCGGTTTCCAGTGCGATTTTTCAAGCAGCAGATTCAGCGCTTCTCCTATACTATACGATCCCATAATACCCAGGTACAGGATGCAAGGTACTGAATAAGTAGATTTGGTAATTGCCGGGTTTACCTGGGCTTATTGAAAATTATATAGCCAAATGAGTTGTTTTTTTCAAATAATGCTATAATTTACACATTCTTTAAACGATACTTGTATATTTTATGGTCATAGGTGTATTGAAAGAGCATGCCCCGGAAACCCGTGTATCATTGGTACCGGAGGTTGTGGCGGCGTTTGTAAAAATGAATGTAAAAGTATTGGTGGAACATGGTGCAGGCGTTACCGCTTTTTATACCGACCAATCTTATAAAGATGCAGGCGCCGAGATAACTGATGCATCGCAAATACGCTCATCGGCAGATGTGGTGCTTGCTATGCAGGCGACAAACATTGGCGGGGCTTTGAAGCCCGGAGCAGTATTGATGGGCATATTCCAGCCGCTGTTTAACCCCGGTCTTATGCAGCAGTGGGCAGATAAAGGTTATTCCGTGTTCAGCATGGACACTATACCCCGCACTACCAGGGCGCAGTCAATGGATGTGCTAAGTTCACAGGCCAATATAGCGGGTTATAAAGCCGTTTTACTCGCTGCTATGCAGTATTGCAGGTACTTCCCCATGTTTATGACCGCTGCGGGCAGCATACCCCCCGCAAAGGTGCTGATATTAGGCGCAGGTGTGGCTGGCCTGCAGGCTATAGCCACGGCCAAAAGGCTGGGGGCAGTGGTAGAGGTTTTTGATACCCGCCCGGCAGTAAAGGAAGAAGTAATGAGCCTCGGTGCAAAGTTTGTGGAAGTGGAAGGCGCCGCCGACGCATCGAAAGCTGGCGGCTATGCCGTGGAGCAAAATGAGGACTTCCAGCGCAGGCAGCGGGAAAAGATACATGAACATGCCCGCAAGTCGGATATAATAATTACTACCGCACAGATACCAGGCCGGAAAGCGCCTATACTCATTACAAAGGCCATGATAGAAGATATGCGTCCAGGCTCGGTAATAATTGATCTTGCCTCCGTCACGGGCGGCAATACAGATCTTACCGAAAACGATAAAACCATTATGCACCATGGCGTTGCAATTATAGGTAATTCTGCCCTGGCTGCCACAGCGCCAGCCGATGCCAGCAAGGTATATAGCAAGAACGTACTCAATTTTGCCAAACTCATCATTGATAAAGAGGGCGGCCTGAAACTGAATTTTGAGGACGATATTGTAAAAGGCACCTGCATAACCCACGATGGCAAGGTGGTGAATGAGCGTGTAAACGCACTAATACCTGTAAACAGCTAAACAAACAATTCCAAAAACATAAACTTTTCCATAGATGGACCAGATGACCAGTTTTTTTAATGGCAACTATCATTTAATAACCATAGTAATACTTTCTATCTTTCTTGGTATAGAAGTAATATCCCGGGTGCCAGCAGTATTGCATACACCCCTTATGAGCGGCGCCAATGCCATTCATGGAGTTGTTATTATTGGCGCCATCATAGTGATGGGCGAGGCGCATGAGGGAGATTATGTATCCCTTATCCTTGGCTTTCTTGCGGTAATATTAGGCACCCTGAATGTAGTGGGCGGCTTTGTAGTTACCGACCGTATGCTGGAAATGTTTGGTAAAAAGAAAAAGAAGGCTTAGGTGTCAAATTCCAAAGCGTAAATTCCAAATTCCAAGGCCCAGAGGGTTAAATTCCAAAATTTAGATTCCAAAAGTGATAAATTTCAAAGTTGAAATTCCAAAATCCAAAAATGATGATGGTATGAATGAACTGGAATTGAGGTGTTTGAAATTTGCTAAGGATGTAAGGGATTTTTGCAGGAATTTAAAACAGGATGTGATAAACAGGGTGTATATTCAGCAGGTCATTCGCTCTTCGTCTTCCATAGGAGCAAATTATATTGAAGCAAACGAGCATTTAGGCAAACAGGATTTATTGTATAGAATAAGAATATCAAGAAAAGAGGCGAAAGAAACAATATTCCGGTTGGAACTATTGATAGTTGAAGAAGCAGAACAATTAAATTATTTAAAACAAGAAGTAACGGAATTGCGGAAAATATTTTCTGCAATTATCAATAAGCTAACGGCAAGTGCCAATGCTTAATTTAATAAGGTTGAAGCTGAATATATAAATTCGGATGTGGAATTAACCCATTGGGAATTTGTGAATTGGGATTTGGAATTTCAATATTGGGATTTCCTCCCTTTGGAATTTGATAAATGATATTTGGAATTTATCCCACTTGGGATTTGGAATTTAAAAATTTGGAATTTAATTAATTATGGAGCAATTTCAAGAATTACTGAGCACTAATCCGCTACTACTACTTGCTTACCTGTTTGGTTCGGTAACTTTTATCCTGGGTCTCAAGATGCTGTCGCATCCGGAGAGTGCGCGCAAGGGCAATCTTATTGCTGCGGCAGGTATGATCGTTTCCATTTTTGCCACCATTTTTCTGTATCAGTACAAAGGCGGCGAGGGCCAGCCAGTAGGATTGCACAACTATGGCTGGATATTCGGGGCGCTGATAATAGGCACCATTGTGGGTACGCTTGCTGCCAAAAAAGTGCAGATGACCGCTATGCCCGAAATGGTAAGCCTTTTCAACGGTATGGGCGGTGCCTGCGCCATGCTTATTTCACTTATTGAGTATCGCAACGATAGTATGCCGCCTACCGGCAAGTTCCTCATTATTGTACTGGGAATGATAATCGGCACTGTTTCTTTTGCCGGTAGCGTAATAGCCTGGGGTAAACTGAATGGAAGGGTGAAAGACAAAACCATACCCGGCGGCCAAATGATCAACTTCATCATTTTCGCCGGTATTATTGTATTGTCGGTAATGGTCATCGGGGGCTTTACGGTTTCGCCCTTCATGTTTTATGGCATTGCTATACTTGCAGCCCTTTACGGCATACTGTTCGTAATGCCTATAGGCGGTGCAGATATGCCGGTGGTAATATCACTGCTCAACTCATTTACCGGCTGTGCTGCTGCATTTGGTGGCTTCCTTTACAATAACCCTGTGATGCTCACCGGTGGCATCCTGGTAGGCTCCGCAGGTACTATCCTTACCATACTCATGTGCAAGGCCATGAATCGCTCGCTCAAAAATGTGCTTATTGGTTCTTTTGGTGGTGCAAAGGCAACAGCCGGTGGCGCAACTAAGGAGCAAGGCAATTACAAAGAAATATCACTCAGCGACTCTGCGGTGCTAATGGCTTATGCACAAAAAGTGCTCATCATACCGGGGTATGGTCTTGCTGTAGCGCAGGCCCAGCATACCTGCCATGAGCTGGAAAAAGTGCTTGAAGAAAAGGGTGTGGAAGTTTCTTACGGTATTCATCCGGTGGCGGGCCGTATGCCGGGCCATATGAATGTGTTGCTGGCTGAAGCAGACGTACCCTACGAAAAGCTGCTGGAAATGGAAGACGCTAACGACCAGATGGGTACAACCAGCGTGGTGCTGATACTTGGCGCCAACGACGTGGTAAACCCCGCTGCAAAAGATGACCCTTCTAGCCCTATATATGGTATGCCGATATTAGAAGTAGAGAAAGCAGATCACGTTATCGTAAATAAGCGCAGTATGAAGCCGGGCTATGCAGGGATAGAAAACGACCTGTTCTTCAAGCCAAAAACCTCTATGCTGTTCGGAGATGCCAAAAAAGTGTTGCAATCACTAATTGCAGAATTGAAGCAGGTTTAATTTTTTTTGCAATCCCGGCGTCTGCAAATCAAGAGAATATAAAGAAATAGCTTTAACCGCAGGATAATAATATAACTGGAAATAAAAAATTGATTTAGGAATAAATGGGCCGAACGTTATAAAATTGAAAACTTTTATTAAATTTATGCCATGAGAAGTAAGAAAAGCGGTAAAATTATTGCGGCCATAGTCTCTGTATTTTCTTTTTTAACTGTTGCGTACATATCCTGCAATAAGCAGGATGCGAATCTGAACACGTGCGATGGGGTTATTTGTGAGAATATGGGTTATTGCCACATAGACACGCTCACACGCCTGGCACATTGCTTTTGCCCTACCGGTTACGAAGGAAGTAATTGCGCTACCGTATCCGTTGATAAATACCTGGGTACCTGGAATATGAGGCAGGTCATTGTTGGCAGCGATTCCCTGGGTTTTGTAAAGGATACTACATACTATCAGATCTTCCTGAAAAGTTCTGCTACGCCCACTACTTTCTTCATCGATAATTTTGCTGATAACCCCTACTACAACAATGTACTCTGCTCTCTTGACAGCGCCAATAGTTTTAGCTTCACTTTAGATACGTTCTCTACTTACCATATGGTGTACAATAATTATAAAATATTGTATGGCACCGGTACTATTTCCCCTGATGGTGATAGCATCATTGCTACGTTTGCTACAAGGCATCTCAGCACCACTACCAACTGGATCAATGATACCATAAGCATGAAGATGACGATGCAGTAATAAGTAGTGGAAAATCGCTTTAACATCCGGGTTTATGGCTTACTCATAAAAGAGGGTAAGCTACTTGTAAATGAGGAACTGATACGCGGCCAGAAGATCATAAAATTTCCGGGAGGTGGGCTCGATTGGGGCGAGGGAACGATAGATTGCCTGAAACGGGAATGGAAAGAAGAACTGGGCGTGGAGATAGCAGTCTCCTGCCATTTTTATACTACCGATTTCTTCCAGGCTTCGGCTTATGATAATTCTCAGGTCATCAGCATTTACTACCTCGTAACCTGCCAAATGCCTGATGTAATTGTTAACCATGTTCCCAATGAACGTACTTTCTGGATGGACCTTGCATCCATTTCTCCCGATACCTTTACACTGGCAATAGATAAAAAAGTGGGTGGTCTGCTACGGGATATGCAAATCACTATACTGCAAATGGGATAGTTTCGTGCATTCGGTGTGTAGTTTCGTGTCCTGCGCAAGTTCAATGGGCGATGCCCATCGCTATTAGATTTCGCCCTTACAGGCAATGTCGTTAAGTTAAGGGCAAGTCAGGGGTATTGCCTTCTTCCAAGCGCGTGTCGGGACATCCCCCTTTCCCCCTTCGTCGGCGCACATGGCCTACGCGCAAGGGGGAATACACCCGAATATGCTATCAACTGCATCATTCGGCTCTGCTTTTTCCTTAACTTAATGACATTGCCTTACAGGGCTTGACCATGTAACGATGTCCTATACATCGAAGGTTCGGTATGAACGAAAACCCCTTTTACAAATGCACAAAACTATGCGGTGCAAAGTATAAATAACAAAAGCCACACCCTTGGAGAGTATGGCTTTCGTAAATATTATTGTTCTGTTGCTTAGGAACGATGACAAAGTAAAGTACACCATCTTACTTGTTCTTTTCCATTTTTACGTCGTTGTAAAAGTCTTTAAATAATTCATTATTCGCAGATTTTACGCCTCGTAAAAAAGAAAAATAACTTCGCAATATGGTGTACTTTATTTCGTCAACGTTCCTTAGGCAATTTTCTCTACCTGCATATAATTCAGTTCCACCGGTGTAGCGCGGCCAAATATCTTTACCACCACCTTCAACTTCTTTTTCTCCTGGTTTATTTCTTCCACTGTGCCGTTGAAATCGTTGAATGGCCCGTCCACTATCTTCACTGTTTCGCCAATGATGTATGGCTCTGCATAGCTGATGCCCTGCTCACTCACTTCATCCATCTTACCAAACATCTTGTTCACTTCCGATTTGCGAAGCGCCGTAGGATGCTCCTTGCCTAAGAAGTGGATAACGCCGGTAACATTCTTAATAGCATGAATGATATCGTCAGTTAGCTTGCCATCATTTGCTTCAAGCAGTATATAGCCCGGGAACAAAGTCTTCTCGCGAAGCACCTTTTTACCGTTAAGCACTTTGAAAACCTTTTCTATCGGGCAAAGTATCTGTACAACCGAATTGGTCCAGTTATTGATCTTTACCTCTTTGTCAAGGTACTCTTTTACTTTTCTCTCTTTGCCGCTGATAACGCGTATCACGTACCACTTGGTTTCCTGTGCAGGTTTAGCATCCTGGACGATTGCGGTTTCGCTCATAGTTTCCATCATTATTTACCCAAAATGTTATAGATAAACTCCAATACGTTCTTTGAAACGAAATCCATTCCAAATACCACGCCGGTAACAATAGCAAGCGCGATCAGCACTATGATAGTAGTTTGCTGTAATTCTTCCCAGGTTGGCCAGCTCACTTTGTGTATCAACTCATCATAAGCTTCCTGTACGTAATTGCCAAATTTGCTCATATTCTTTCTTTTTGGTTAATTAGTTAATTAGTTAATTAGTTAAAAGGTAAGCCCTTTTAACCAATCAACGAGTTAACCATTTAACGGATTAACTTTAAAAAAACAGCACGGGCACGTGGATTCGAACCACGATCGAAGGTTTTGGAGACCTCTATTCTGCCGTTGAACTATGCCCGTTTATAAAGAACTTCAATTGTTAATAACATCAAAAACGCTAAATTCCAAATTCCAGGAAACTCCCCATATCCGGAATTCCAAATTACCAAAAAATCAAAAAAGCCAAAAAGTAACCCTTTTTGACTTTTCAACCGGAAGGCAAAGGTAAGTAACTTTTTGGAATTACTACTTTAAAAATTTCAGGCTTTTATTTCTCGTTTTGCTGCCCTGATGAGCCACAACGTTAGGTTATTCTGTACGTCTGCACCCTCTATGAGCGCACAAAATCCCTTTTCCCGTTTTTTCATTACCTTGCTTGTATGTTTTCGAGGTTGTTCAACTGGAAGAAACGGGAAAATGAAGGGTTTGATCTGCCCATACCCGAAAATGCGAACTGGTCTTTTTTGGGTGCCGACCTGCACTCCCACCTGATACCAGGGATAGACGATGGCGCAAAAACTATTGAAGATAGCCTGAAATTGGTGCGTGCCATGATAGACATGGGGTATAAAACCATTATTACTACTCCGCACGTAATGATAGATTACTATCCCAATACGGCTCAAACCATATCCTCCGGCCTGGCTGTGCTGCAGGAAGCTATGAAGGAGCAAAATCTGAATATTTCCATAAAAGCAGCAGCGGAATACTACATGGACGAATATTTTATGAACCTGCTGGATACCGAGCCCCTCCTTACCATTTATGAAAAACAGGTATTAGTAGAATGCTCTATGCTGTATAAACCCCCCATGCTTGCCGACATTATTTATAAAATGGTGAATGCCGGGTACCGCCCAATACTTGCACACCCGGAGCGCTACTTGTTTTTTCACAATGACATAAGCACGTACCAGGAACTTAAAGACAGGGGCTGCCTGTTGCAGCTAAATATGCTGTCCGTCTCCGGGTACTATGGCCGCAATATTAAAGTAGTTGCAGATCAGCTTCTTGCCAAAGGCATGTACGATTATTGCGGCACCGATATGCACCACGAACGACATGCCGCAACCCTCAAAGCTATGGCAGCCACAAAAGATTATCATACATTTGCGGGCTATCCTTTTTTAAATTCCAGGCTGTGTTTTTGATACATGCAGGGGTTTTTCAACAGACTTTTATTTCATGGAGCATTCATCATATTGTATTGGGGTTATAGGGCTTGGGTATGTGGGCTTGCCATTGGCTGCCGAGTTTGCCAAAAAATACCCGGTGGTTGGCTTCGACATCAACCGGCAACGTGTTGGGGAACTACAGGATGGTATCGATATTACCCTTGAAATTGAGGAACCAGTGTTAAAGGAGCTAATTTGCCCAACATCGCGAATTGAGACCAATGGGCTGTTTTGCAGTAGCGATGCGGCTGATTTAATTAAGTGCAATATTTACATTATTACCGTACCTACACCTGTTGACAAGAATAACCGGCCAGACCTCGGCCCGCTATACAAAGCGAGTGAAACCGTGGGCAGGGCGCTGAAGAGGGGGGACATTGTAGTGTATGAGTCCACGGTGTATCCGGGCGTTACGGAAGATGAGTGCGTGCCGGTGCTGGAGCGGGTATCAGGCCTTCTGTTTAATGAAGATTTCTCTTGCGGCTATTCTCCCGAACGCATCAATCCCGGAGACAAACAGCATACTATATCCAAAATAAAAAAGATCACATCCGGCTCAACAGCCGAAACGGCCGATAAGGTGGATGCCCTGTACCGGTCTATTATTACAGCGGGCACTCATAAGGCTGCCAGCATAAAAGTGGCCGAGGCCGCAAAAGTTATAGAGAATGCACAAAGGGATATCAACATTGCCTTTGTAAATGAGCTGGCCAAAATATTTAACCGCTTAGGCATTGATACCCACCAGGTACTCGAAGCCTCTGCAACCAAGTGGAATTTTTTGCCCTTCAAGCCGGGGCTTGTAGGCGGCCATTGCATCAGTGTTGACCCATATTATCTTGCGCAGAAAGCGCAGGAAGTGGGCTATCATCCGGAGATAATACTCGCAGGCAGGCGGCTGAATGATGGCATGGGTTCCTATGTAGCTGGGGAACTGGTGAAGCTGATGATAAAAAAAGATATAGTTGTAAAAGGCGCAAACGTGCTTTTACTGGGTATCACATTCAAGGAAAACTGCCCGGATGTGAGGAACACGCGCGTAATAGATATAATAAGGGAACTGGAATCGTACGAAATAAACCTCACCATCTACGATCCCTGGGCAAAGCCAGAAAACGTTGCGCATGAATATGGCATCGAGATCATTTCCACCCTTCCAGAAGGTAAACTGTTCGACTCGCTAATCCTGACGGTAGCGCACTCCACGTTCCTAAACACGGATTGGACCACATGGGTAAATCCGGGGGGCATCATCTATGACGTTAAGGGCTGTCTCGATCAGAAGATGGTTACTGCACGGTTATGATTGATTTTCGCATAATATGGTTTGCTGCCGCGACTAAAATAAATTCCTAAATTTGCTTTAGTGACGATGACAAAATAAATACCACCATCTGACTTGTTCTTTTCCATTTCTGCTTCGTCCCAAAAGTCCTTAAATAGCTCACTATTCGCGGATTTTGTGCCTTGCATAAACGAAAAATAACTTCGCCATATGGTGGTATTTATTTCGTCAACGTCACTTAATTATCAATTGCAGTATAATGGCAAAATATATAGACATCTTTACCGACTACGGATTTAAGAAGATTTTTGGGGAAGAAGCCAATAAGACAATCCTTATTGATTTCCTTAATTCCCTGTTGCCTACTACCACCCATATTAAAGACCTTACATTTAAAAATACAGAGCAATTACCTGTTACAATAAATGAGCGTAAAGCGGTTTATGATATATACTGCGAAAACGAACAGGGCGAAAAATTCATAGTAGAGCTGCAAAAAGCCAAGCAGGATTATTTTATTGAGCGCACCATTTATTATTCTACGTTCCCTATTAGTGGCCAGGCTGTAAAGGGCGACTGGGACTTTAATTTAAAGGCGGTGTATTGTATAGGGTTACTGGATTTTAAATTCAGTGATTATGGAAATGAAGGGGAAATAGGTGAGGTGGTGCATACGCACACTATCAAAAACCAGCACAATAAACAGGTTTATGATAAGCTCACGTATATCTACTTAGAAATGCCCAATTTCAACAAAAGTGAGCATGAATTGGAAACCCGGCTCGACCAATGGCTATTTTTTATCAAAAACCTGGAATCATTTCAGGCAATTCCTGATATTTTTAAGAATGAGGTGGTATTTATAGAAGCTATCGAAAAAGCAGAATTATCAAAAATGAGCCAGGAAGCGCAGGCGACCTATTACGCGGGCCTCAAAGCATACCGGGATCATATCGCCCAGATGAAAACCGCCAGAAGAGAAGGGATTGAAGAAGGCATCTTACTGGTTGCAAAGAACTGCCTGGAAAACGGGTTAAGTATAGAAACGATTTCAAAACTAACCGGTCTTCGGGAAGATGAAATAAAGAACATTAACCTTTAACTGGAAATCTTCCCAAATATTGGTTGATAAATATTTTAAAACATAAAATTATGGCACATATTAAAGAACCAGCCGGAGTTGACTTCATAATTATAAGCGAACCTTTGACACTGGAAGAAAAAGCTGCGATAAGCGAATATATACGTAACTACAAAGCCTTCATGTAGAAAAACCGCCTGTAAAAAAAAAGAACGGCACACAAGAAAAAAGAATTTGGTGTGAATATTTTGTGCTTGCTATGCCATTACCCCCCAGAGCATCTGGCAAAAGCCCTTTCAGATATTTTTAACCCAATCTGGCACTGAATCCTGCGTCAATTCAACCCAACTTATTTTCCTTCCGTTCCCTATTTTGAAGTATTTTTGGTAAAATTTTTAGAATGTACCATTTAAACAGACGGGGCTATGCCGGCTTTAGTCTTTTATTGCTATTTGTCGCATATACGATGATGAGCTCGTGTATATCTGCCAAAAAAGTAGTGTATTTCCAGGATTTGCCAGATTCCACTTCACAGCCCGTTGTAATAGAGCAGACTACAAAATTTGTTGACCCAATAATCCAGAGTAATGACAACTTGGCCATTACCCTGCAAACGGAAGTGCAGAATGCCGGAAACTCACCTATTACTACAAACTCTACCGGTAACTTCAATCCGCTGAATGGCTTCCTGGTGGATAAAAACGGATATATCGAACTCCTGTTTATAGGCTTTGTGAAGGTTGGAGGATTGACGACCACTGAAGCGAGGGAAGTGATAAAGCAGAAATACAAAGAGCTATTTAATAACCCCGTGGTAAATGTAAGGATAGCCAATTTTGATATAACCGTTTTGGGTGATGTGGGCAAGCCCGGAACCATAAATATGCCCAGCGAGAAGGTAAACATCATAGATGCAATAGCCTTGTCGGGCGACCTGAACCTAACCGCAAAGCGAGACAATATATTGCTGATAAGAAATGACAGCGACAGGCAAAAATTCGTCCGTTTTGACATGAGGGATACTAAAATCTTCCAGTCGCCATATTATTGGTTAAAACAGAGAGATATGATATATGTGGAGCCGAATAAGATCAAAATACAGGGTAGTGACAATTTGCTTATCCGTAATCTTGGCATATTATCCACAGTGATTTCCCTTGCATCCCTTGTACTTATATTCAGAAATGTAAAATAGAATTATGGAGGGTACGAAACAACCTTTTCTTCCTGAAAACAAACTTAAAGTAGAAGACGAAGGCAATTTTAATTTAAAATGGCTGGTGTCAACTGTTTTGGCCATCTGGCCTTGGTTGTTAGGCAGCATTATTATTTCTTTGATCATTGGCAACCTGGTTCTCCGTTACTCTACTCCTATTTTCAGGTCTTCGGGCGAGTTGCTGATCATAGATTCTAAAAAAGGCAGTTCCACATCCGGCGATGATATAGCCCAGATGCTGAAATTAGACAATAAAATAAATATTGACAACGAAATAGAGATACTCAGAAGCAGGGCCACCATAGCCAAAGTGGTAAAAGAACTGCACCTGAATGTGGACTACTCGGTGGCAGGCAGGTTTAAGACCACCCACCTGTATAACAACAGGCCGTTTACCTTCATTATAGCCGATTCTATTGATGATTATTACGATTGCAAGATCAATATCCTGGGGCAAAACGACTACCAGGTAGTAGAGACCAATGGTAAAACAATACCGGGCAAATGGGGCGATACCATTACTGTTGGGTTGGGTAGAGTGGTATTGGTGAAAACTGCATTTTTTACACCCGATAGATTGCAATACTCAATAGATATCAACCCGGTGTCTGACGTGGCTACGTCCTATATGTACCAGATTGACATTAGCCCGCCAAGCAAATCGGCCAGTTATATCACCATTTCCATGCAAGACGCCATCCCTGAAAAGTCAGTGGACTTCATCAATACCCTGATGAAAATATACATGGATGCCAACATTGACAACAGGAACCGCATCTCGAACAGCACGCTTGAGTTTATCAATAAAAGGATCGAGATAGTATCCCACGAGCTTTCGGGGGTAGAAAATGGTATCGTTTCCTTTAAGCAAAGAAATAATATCGCCGACATGTCTGTCCAGTCGCAGGAACTGGTGAAAAGAAGTGCAGAGACAGTAGAGAAGTTGGTAGAAGAAGAAGCGGAACTGGAAGAGATCGCAGACGTAAGCAATTATTTCGAAAAGACAGATGATAAAGAAGATAAGCAGATCATTTTGCCGGCTTCCCTGTTGGATAACGAGGGGCTATCTGATATGCTCAACAAGTTCAATGCCCTTCATTCAGAAATAGAGACCAACCTCATATCCCATACCCGGAACAACCCGATAACAAAAACACTAATAGCGCAGAAAAATGAAATAAAGCAGAACATTGTGAGTTCGCTGGTTTCGTCCAAGCAGGCAACACAGCTAAAGGTGGACAAAATAAAAGCGGAATTAGCTGCTATAAACAAGCAAATAGCAGAGGTGCCGGGCGTGGAGCGGGTGTATCTGGATTCTGCCCGAATGAAGACGATCAAACAGGACATGTACATCTTCCTGTTGCAAAAAAGGGAAGAGACCGCTATTCAGAAAGCGGCCACTGTAGCCGATGCCAGCGTCATAGACCCCGCCATAACCAATGGCCAGGTGCTTCCAAACAAGCCGCGCATACTAATGTTGTCTTTACTCATAGGCACTATAATCCCTTTTGGCATCATCATTCTTCGCCGAGGTTTGAACATAAAGATAATTAGCAAGGCAGATATTTCCAGGCTTACCTCCATACCTATTATAGGAGAAATTGGCAACAACATCGATGGCGAAAATGTGGCGATCAAGAAAAACAGCCGTACCATAATCTCTGAGCAATTCCGTGCCCTGCGCACAAATCTGCAGTACCTGCTTACTGATAAAAACGATAAGGTGCTGATGATCACATCGAGCATGAGCGGTGAGGGTAAATCCTTTATTGCCGTCAATTTATCTATCACGCTAGCCATGTCTGGCAAGAAGGTGATACTGATGGAGCTTGATCTCCGGAAGCCCAAAATATCTAAAACGCTTGGCCTCGAAAATACGAATGGCTTCTCCAACTATGCGATTGGGAAAACCGATTATAAAGACATAATCATTCCGTCGGGCATCGACCCCAATTTGTTTATCCTTCCTTCCGGGGCTATTCCACCTAATCCGGCAGAGCTGATCCTCTTGCCGCGCACAGAGGAGTTATTCCATCACCTGCGCGAGCAATTCGATTATATAATTGTCGATACTTCGCCGGTGGGGTTGGTAACTGATGCGCAACTGATAAACAGGTATGCCGATACCACACTGTATATCATCAGGCAGGGCCATACCTTTAAGCAACAACTAAACATTCCTAATGAGCTGTATTATAGTGGCAAAATACCCCGCCTCAGCTTTATTGTGAATGATGTGCTTGCCAACAGGGGCTTTGCATACGGTTATGGATACGAGGAAGGCTATGGATATGGCTACGGTTATGGTTACGGTCATGGATATGGCTATGGTTATGGTTACGGGTCATATGGCAGTGGTTATTATGGCGAGGATAAGAAAAAAGGCATAGGGCGGTTTTTTAAGCGGAAGCCAAAGGAAAAATAACCTGGACAGCCCTGAAAGGCAATGTTGTTAAGTTAAGTGACGATGACAAAATAAATACCACCATCTGACTTGTTCTTTTTCATTTCTGCTTCGTCCCAAAAGTCCTTAAATAGCTCACTATTCGCGGATTTTGCGCCTCGCATAAACGAAAAATAACTTCGCCATATAGTGGTATTTATTTCGTCAACGTCACTAAGGGAAACCCAAACAAACGTGGGTTCGATACCTTCGGCATCGTTACTCATTCTGTATAGGGTTTTCTATAAACGTTTGATGCCGTCAGCATCATCCATCGCGATTTTTTGCTTAACTTAACGACATTTCCTGAAAGGACGTAATCTAACAGCGACGGGCATCGCCCATCGAACAGAAGGAAAAAACATGGACAGTAAAATAACTGATCTTGATGGTGACAAATGGGATGTGAGCATTACTGCAAGCCGCGGGTACCTCTCTGTTAACATCAGGGAACTCTGGCGCTACCGCGACCTCTTAATGATGTTTGTAAAAAAAGACATCATCACTGTTTATAAACAAACAATACTCGGCCCTCTATGGTTTGTCATCCAACCCATGCTCACCACGCTGATGTTTGTTTTTGTTTTCGGGAATATTGCCAAGATAGGCACAGACGGTGTTCCGCAAGTATTGTTCTACCTCGGCAGCATCACCATGTGGAATTATTTTTCGGAGACACTGAACGTCACTTCCAAAACCTTCACAGAGAACGCAGCTATCTTCGGCAAGGTCTATTTTCCACGGTTAATACTGCCATTGTCTAAGGTGGTATCCGGCCTCATGAAGTTCTTTATCCAGTTTGGGTTGTTCCTGATAGTATGGTTGTATTACCTTTTCGTCAAAAAGTCAATACAGCCAAATATCTACATCTTACTTATCCCGGTATTGCTTGCAGTTATGGCCGCCCTTAGCCTCGGTTTCGGGCTGTTCATTACCTCCGTCACCACCAAGTACCGTGACCTTGCCTTCCTCGTTGCATTTGGCGTGCAACTGCTCATGTATGCCACCCCGGTCATTTACCCGTTGTCATCTGTTCACAATCACCGCATATTGCTTTGGCTCAACCCATTGACGGCGCTTTTTGAAACATTCAAATATGCCTTCTTCGGAAACGGCATATTCGATGTGCAGTGGTTGCTGTACAGTGTTGCATTTACAACTGTACTATTGATCTCCGGCGTTATTATCTTCAACAAAGTAGAGCGGGGATTTATAGATACCGTGTAACGTCGCGCAAAAATACCACGATATAATTTTTTCCAATATCCCTATTGTTTTTTAAGTGTACATACATCTTACCTTTGCAGCTTATGAAACTATTAATGCAATACCTCAGCCGTTACAAGCTGATGATCTTCCTGGCTATAGTGCTTGCTGCCATCAACCAAAGCTTTTCCCTGCTTAACCCTATAGTGTCCGGTAAGATACTCGACCTCTTCGTTAACCATCCCCATACAGCCGACAAAGCAGGCCTCGTACCCCGCGACCTTTCCGGGTATTTCAGACAGGCACTCGTGTATATTGGCGCCATTATGGGTTTTGCTATGGTATCCCGTATCGCAAAGAATTTCCAGGATTATGTGGTGAATGTGGTGATACAAAAATACGGGGCGCAATTATACACAGATGGCCTGCGCCATGCGCTGCGCCTGCCTTACCAGGATTTTGAAGACCAGAGTAGCGGCCAAACCCTCTCCGTGCTGCAAAAGGTACGTGCCGATTGCGAGAAGTTTATCATGTCTTTTTTCAATGTGCTGCTACCAACCATAGTTGGCATTGTATTCGTAATAATTTTCACAGTTCGCCTCAATCCATATTTGCCATTGGTGTATTTAGGTGGCGCTGTGATACTGGGATTGCTCACCAGTGCATTGAGTAAAAAAATAAAAACTGTTCAGAAAAATATCGTCCGCGAAACCAATGCACTTGCGGGTTCTACCACCGAATCGCTACGTAACATAGAATTAGTAAAAAGCCTTGGCCTTACCCACCAGGAGATTCGCAGGCTCAATGCAACTACCATAAAGATATTGAAGCTGGAGTTGAAGAAAGTACGCAGCATACGCACCATATCGTTCATACAAGGCACTTTTGTAAACTTCCTGCAGCAGGTGATAGTGATGTGCCTTTTGTTTTTTGTGTTCAAGGGCACCATCACCGCCGGGCAGTACCTGACGCTCACCTTCTTCTCCTTCTTTATTCTTGCCCCTATGCAGGAAATAGGCAATGTTATCCTTTCTTACCGTGAAGCAGAAGCCAGCCTGAACAATATGCAGGAGCTTTTTAAGAAACCGGTAGAGTTTACCCCGGAAGCGCCCGAAGCGATAAATGGGATTGAAACAGTTCGGTTCAACAGTGTCACCTTTAAGCACAACAGCTCAAACCGCCCTGCACTCGATAATATCTCGTTCGATGTGAAGCTGGGTGAAACGATAGCATTTGTAGGCCCATCGGGTAGCGGCAAGACCACGCTGGTGAAATTGCTGGTGGGGCTATACCATCCTAATAAAGGCCACATTTACTACAACGGCCACGAGGAAGCCAATATTGACTATGAAGAACTACGCCACCAGATGGGCCTGGTAACACAGGACCCACAGTTATTTTCGGGCACCATAAAAGAAAATCTGTTGTTCGTAAACCCTTCGGCTACCGAACAGGATATAAATGCTGTGCTGCAAAAGGCATCTTGTCAAAACCTGCTCTCCCGTGCCGAAAAGGGCCTGGACACTGTCATAGGAGAGGGTGGCCTGAAACTATCCGGCGGCGAGCGCCAGCGTATATCTATAGCACGCGCACTATTGCGCCAGCCACGCCTGATGGTATTTGATGAAGCTACGTCAGCGCTCGATTCGCTTACCGAAGAAGAAATATCACAGACCATACGCGGTATTACGGCACAGCGGCAGCACATCACCATTATGATCGCACACCGCCTTTCCACCATCATGCACGCCGACCGCATCTATGTGCTGGAAAAAGGGAATGTTGTGGAAACCGGCAACCATGAGACCCTGGTGGGAGAAAAAGGATTATACTATGCCATGTGGCGCCAGCAGATAGGCGAGCGCAAGGAGCCCGCTATGAGAAAGGCAATGGCATAATCCAGAAGATGGCTACTTAAACAGCTCCTCCTTTGTCTTTGGCCGCTGCTCTATCAGCCATTTGAATTTACTTAGTTTCAGGTTGGGTATGTCCGCCTGTTCCATTGGGGTCATGGTCTGGTGCGGATCCTGCTCGAATTTTATGTTCTTTATTTTCTGGTCATCGAAGAAAATACGCATCCGCGTACTGGTAGCCTCGTCAGCGCCTATATAAGCGCCTTTTTCATCCTTTGAATAATAAATGCATTGTGCATTCGGGAAAACAACCATCCGGGTTATGGTATTGTTGTTGAAGTAAGCGGTAAGTGTTTTCCCTTGCACCTGGTCATACATATGCGCCATCACGGGGCCTGATTGGGAGATAATGATCGCATTGTTCGGCACATACATTCGCCTGAGCTGGCTGCTGTCCAATTGCAATAAAATAGTGTCGCCGGTTACCTGGCTTTTGTGCGACCATACTATGGGGTTGTACATCATCCGTATCAGCGAGTCGGAGCGGGTATAGCATACACTGTCGCATTTGCCCTGCAATGAGTCGGAAAAGATAAGCACATGGTGGTAGCCTATAAAATACAGCGGGGCGGTAGTATCGGCCTCTGTCGTATCCGTTACTATAGTGTTTTCCTGGGCTGCAACACTTTTCTTTCCTTTACCTTTTTTTGCCGAAGTCGTTTTCTTTGAGGCATGTTGCTGTCCTTCGTTTTTTGAGGGAACATGGAAGGCAGAGTGCGAAACCGGTTTTACCAGGTTGTCCTTCACATCTTCCTCATGGTATTTTATGCTATCCCGTGTTAGTTTGTTTTTCCGGGCAAGCATACTATCCGCTTTTGTTACCGGCAGATGGGAGGCGTCACTTAACGTATCGGCCGGTGCTGCTCCGGTTGCAGAGGGATGAGGAATGGTGCTATCTTTTTTCCCTTTAACCATAGGCGCCGAATAAAAAGTATCTGCACGTATGTACAGGGTATCCTTACCGTTCACCTGCACCAGCACCGGCTTTATGGTGGCCCACAGTTTGCGTTGTTTCTGAAAATACTCGGCATGGCCGCAATACATGGTAGAATGGTGCAACGTATCTATGGAGATCACGTTTCCATTCGCCAGGCCATAGCCGGTTGTTCTGTTGTAGTTAAGTGTATCCGCCTCTATATATTGTTCATTGTTCCAGATGGAGGAGTGGCCTATGAAATGCGCTATTCCCTTCAGCCCATCATAGGTGCCGCTGGACGTTTGCAGGATGCCCCTTCCGCTGTCCCTCGTCACCGTTGACTTGGCATAAAATTCAGTCAGCTTCGATTCCGTATTATATACCAGGTCTTCCGACTTAATATTGTATTGGGGGTCAAGGATCACCACATGGCCCTTGAACCTTGCGTTCTTGTCGTGTACATTATATACGCCACTATTGCTGGTCACCGTAGTGCTGTCGTTATGCAGAGTGCCTCCTTTGTCATACACGCCTGTTTTTGTACCCAGGTCGTAGGTTAGTTCTTCGCATTTCAGGTTATTCTTGCCATCGGTAAGGGTCACATCGCCGCGCATGAAAGCCAGCTTTTTGTTCGAGGTGTATTTCAGGTAATTGCTGGTGCCATGTGTGCCTCCCTGCTGGGCTATTTTCACATCACCGAACGCTTCAAAATTCTTGGTGGTATTGTTCTGGAATGCGCTATCGCAATACAATGTATCGGTGCCCTGCCGAAGGATCACATGCCCTGCAAACCGGTGGAATGTGCCTGTGTCGGTAGTGAAAAATGTGATGCTTTCTGCATTGTCTATGCTTATCCTTATTTTGTCAGAGGTATCGGTCGCTTGTCCGCTCACATTGGTTGGTACACATAAGAAACCCAGGCACAAACAAAGCAAGCACGCTTTTAGCATCGCTATATTGCGTTGTTTTGGGAGTATCCAACTATTAATTTTTCTTCTTGCCAAAGATGGTCACGTTTATATAACGGGTGGGGTGCGATTGAATATCAGCCATCAGGCTATTGAGCGACCGAAGGGAGCCGTTGAGATTATTATACAGGTCTTTGTTGTTCACGAGCATACCCAATGAGCCTTCACTGCTGTTTATCTTCTCGGCTATCCCATGAAACTCGGCAATTGTTTTTTGCAGGTCGTTCACAGATTTTTGAATAGGAGCATTGGCAAGTTGCCGCGACAGGTTGTTCACATTGGTAAGAATGTGGTTAATAGTATCATTGTCCTTGGCCAGATTGGTAGTTATGCTATTGGCATTGTGCAATATGCCGGTAATTTCACCTCCCTCATCTTTTAAAGTGCCTGTAAGCGAGGCAAGGTTGTTGGCTGTGACCTTAATACTTTCTATGGCTTCCGTCAGCGCTTTCTGGTTCTGGGCGCTTACCAGCATACTCACTCCTGCCAGTGCCGAATCCAGCACCACAATCGTCGCCTTCATTTCTTTAAGCCTTGGTGTAAGCTCTGCCGATATATTGTCCACTACCCCACCTTCGCTGTTTGATGCCAGGTCGCTACCCGGCGTCAATACGCCAGGCCCGGGTCCGATATCTAATTTTATTATTTTCGTGCCCAACAGGTCAAATGACGCCAGGCTGGCAACAGTACCCTGCGGCAGGTCCACATTTTTGCTCAGCGAAATGGTTACCCTTACTCCTTTGTCGCCGGCTAAGTGCATACCTGATACATGCCCCACATTCAGCCCCTTTATCTGCACATTAGCGGAAGGCAGAAGGCCATCTACATTCAAATAATAGCAATGGTATTCCCGGTCATTGGAAAATATATTGGCGCCTTTTAAAAAATAAAAACCAACGAAGAAGATCACGAGGGATATTGTAACTAACAACCCGATCCTTGCTTCTTTTGATAAACTCATAAGTTTCGTTCAAAATGTTTGCAAAACTAACGAAAAGAACTGCAATATGTGCCAACTGCGTTCGGTGTATTGGCAATTATGGCCTATGATACTGCACAAAACGCAATTTTTCTGTTCCAACCTCATTTTCCACCATATTCCCGTAGGTATTTATTTTGCCGGCATCGCTTACCTTTAAGGCACAGCACAAATTATTATATGGCCAATAAAAAGACCAGGAATACAGAAGCGGGTAAAACTACGCTTCCAGTGAAGCCACATGCCACTGAACAGCATAGCATCCCAAAATCGGCAAGTGGTGTGTTTTCAGGTAAGTATAGCAATGTATTGATACCTGCGGTAATTGCCCTGGTAACCTGGCTGTTTCTTAAAGTATGCCTCAACAATGAGTTTACGGATTGGGATGATACCGCCTATATAAAAGACAACCTGCTGATACGTGACCTGTCACCCGAAGGATTAAAACACATCTTTTCCACCTCGGTGCAGGGCAACTACCACCCGCTCACCATTCTTAGCTATGCTATGGAGTATAGCTATGTGCAGCTACAGCCCTGGTTGTACCACTTAGATAGTCTTTTGCTTCATATCGCAGTCACCACGCTCGCCTATTGGTTTATTCTGCTACTCACAAGTAGGCGCGTGGCTGCTGCGGTAACAGCCCTGTTGTTTGGGTTGCACCCCATGCACATGGAGTCTGTTGCCTGGGCCTCGGGGCGTAAAGATGTGGTGTATGCATTGTTTTACCTGGCAGCATGTATCACCTACCTGTATTATGTGAGAACAGCGGGAGCAGGGAAATGGAGGTGGTATGGGCTCGTTATCGCACTCTTTGTTTGTTCTTTATTAGCCAAGCCGGTAGCGGTTGTTTTGCCCGTGACACTGTTGCTGATAGACTATTTTGAGGGAAGGAAATGGACCTTTGCGCTACTGGCAGAAAAGATACCTCATTTCGCTATTGCTATCTGTTTTGGTATCCGCTCTGTTTCCGACCAACATGCTTATGGCGCCATGGATACACAGGGCGTTACTTACAACTTCCTGGAACGGATCGTGTTCGGCAGTTATGCCCTGGTCACTTACTTATGGAAGGCGATCATTCCGGCAGATCTTTGTTGTTTTTATCCGTACCCCGAAAAGGCGGGTGGCTCATTACCGGCCGCCGATTTTATCTACCCGGTTATAGTAGCATCTCTTGTTTTCCTGGTATGGAGGTTCGGCCGGCGAAACAAAACGGTTGTTTTCGGTTCGCTGTTCTTCCTGGCCAATATTGCGTTACTGCTACAGTTTATCCCCGTGGGCATCGCGGTTGTGGCAGAGCGGTATAGTTACATTCCCTACTTAGGCTTATTTCTTATAGCAGGTTGGCTTGTATCCGGTTGTTTCCAGCCAGGCAGGAACGCGAATACGGGCTACCTCGCGCTTGGCGCCAGCCTTGCCTATGCGCTCGTTCTTGGTTTTCTATCTTACGAGCGGTGCCAGGTATGGCAAGACACCACCAGCCTTTGGACGGACGAAGTACAAAAGCAGCCGGATATACCAGTAGGCTACATGCACCTCGGCGCCGACTGCTATAATAAATACATTGGTACCACCAACCCAAACGAAAGGAAGGCATATTACGACACTGCATTCAGCTTACTGAATAAAGCTACCTACTACCAGGTAAGCTATGCTACTCCATATTTTATTCTGGGGGAACTGTATCGTACAAAGGGAGATATTGACAATGCAAAGAGGTCTTTTTATAAAGGCATGTCCTATAAAAAATCGGATGCCGACCTCGCAGGTGCATACCTGGCGCTCGGTATCATGTATCTTGGCCACGATATGGATTCGGCGGGTTATTGCCTCAGGTCGGCGATACGTTTAAGGCCAGAGTTCGCTATGGCGCATAGCCACCTTGGTTTCTACTACGATATTACGGGCAAGCACGACTCGTCTCTCACCCAATACGGCATTGCCATTGCCCAGGCGCCAGCTATGTTTGAGCCCTACGTGAACCGGGGCATAGAACTGCAACATTTGCACCGCTGCGGGGAAGCCATGAAGGATTTTGAAAAAGCTGTGCAGATCAATTCCGGGAACGGGCAATTGTACTATGCACGTTCGTTTTGCTATGCGGAGAACGGAAATAAACCCCTCGCATTAAAAGACGTGGAAAAAGCAATTTCCTTGGGGTACAACCAGGTTGACAATAATTACTACCAGGGCTTGAAGCATTAACGATATGTTTCAGAATAGCACCGGGTTGCAATTTTCGGGTTATGTTGCCTGGTCAAGCTGGCGTTTGTTTTTGCTTGAAAGTGTGATGCGTGAACGTCTTTGTTTTATACCTTTTTGCTTGGCAATAAACATACTTACCCTTTTTTGATCTTCCTCTGTCATTTGCCTATCGTCAAAATAAAAGTCAACGTTTAAAGGTTCTTTGATTAGTCCCATAATTTTATGTTTTAAAATATTTAAGAATTAATTTACGCGCGTTCAGTTCATCAATAACCATTTGACTTCCAAAAAGCACTTTTGCACCTAATGATTCTTTATAATGGTCAACTAATTTTGTTTTAGCAAAGAATGAAACTACGCCATTGTATCCTTTGTCCGTTGATAATTTGCAGGCAAATGCAACTAAGTTTCCTGGCACACCGAGATAAACTTTTTGTTTTCCCTTATTGAATTTTGCACTTTCAATCAGATGCATAAAAAGATGATCACCTCTGTCCTCAATGCTGATAATTCCTTGTATTATTTTAGGATTTTCTACAATCGTTAGCTTATATACTGTTTTAGTTGGATCAATGGTTTCGTGCGGCCAGTCGAACAGCCAATCCTTCTTCTTAAGCAACTTTAGTTCAGGCTTGACCAATAGTGAAACTTCCGTATTAAAACTATCCCCGGTGAGGACATTTCAATAGAATTGGTAAGCTTATCAATGATGAAATCAAGATGTATATGCCGCCTTTTTTTCACACTTAAAGTTACGAAATTTGTTTGAATTTTAGACTGATTTTTTATGGTTCCTTGGTGAAATACTCAGGTCCCCCAACTACGGATTAATCGGCCCTACCTCATAAAATAAATAACATAAACAAAGGCGAAGGGTGCCGCGATAAGCAGGGAGTCGAAACGATCCAGGGCGCCGCCATGGCCGGGCATGAGCGTGCCGGAATCTTTTACATCGGCTATGCGTTTTAGCTTCGATTCCAGCAGGTCGCCGAGGGTGCCTGCTACGGTGGCGCAAAGCGCCAGCATCATCCAGTCAACAAGACGGTAGGTGCCCGAATAATGCCCTACCAGTGCAGCGCCAATAATGGTAAGTAAAGCCCCGCCAATGGTGCCCTCCCATGTTTTCTTTGGGGAGATGGGAGAGAATGGTGTTTTGCCTATAAATGAACCCACGAGGTACGCCATAGTATCGTTGCACCAGATCATCAAAATAAGCGCCAGGGGCAGGATGAAATTATGCATACGCAGGCTATACAGCAGGAACATAGGCAAGGTTATGTAGCACAGCCCGCCGATGGACTGCAATACGGCCAGCAGGGAGTTTTTCTTAGACAGTACACCAGCAAGCAGTAAGCAGGCAGGTGCCAGGAACAGAAAAATGAGACCGGGATAAATATCAATGGCTATAAAAAGCAGACCGATCAACTGCACCACTATTGGTAACCATTTGGGCCAGTAGGCCCCCTTATCTATTTTTTGCAGCAAGCGGAAGTAATCCCGAAGGCACAACACATTTATAAGGCAAACCAATGCGAGGAACGCCCATTCGTTCCACAACAGGCCGGTGAGCATCACTGCGGCAAAAACTATTGAGCTGCCTAAGCGTTTATAAAATGTAGGTAAGTTGAGCGCCATTTAGATGTAAAGATATGCGTTAACTTTTAGCCATAAAGTCCCAATTCCCATCGGCCCCGTCTGTCGGCTCCTCGGGCGGAAAGTCATCGGTCCAGTTAGTGGGCAGGGGGGTCTTGTTTTTCAGCAAAAAATAAAAGGAAATACCGAAAACAACCGCCCCGGCTGCGGCAAGGTAGTATGGAACCGCGCTGCTATCGGCCATAGCCTTGCTTGTGGCGTTATTCCCACCGGCATAGGCAAGAACTATCTGTGAGCCATTAAACACCAGGTGCGCCACAATGCTGCACCAAAGCGAGCCGGTGAGATTGTAAATAACAGCGAGCAAGATACCAGCTAAGAAAATAGACAATAAGCCATAAACATTGGAATGCGCGGCCGCAAATACCAATGCCGTAAACAATATGGGGAATACCATGCTGCGCATGCGTTTTTTAGCGAAGCGAAGCAATACACCCCTGAAAAACATTTCTTCGCCCAGGGCGGGCACAATGGCCATGATAATAAAAACCCTAAGGAAAGATGTAAAATCGGGCATATTCAGGAAGGCATTCTGCATCTGGTCATTTGCCTCCTGGCTTGCCTTTACGTCCGCCCCAAAGTTGATCCGGCTGATTAAGCCCCCTATCATTTCCAATACCGGAATGGCGCCAAGCATGATAAGTATTACAAGAAGCAATTGTATTTTTTTGCCCGGTGCACGCAAGCCCAGGTAAGGTAATGGTTCGGGGTGGGCAAGGTAGGCGAACAACCCGGCGGGCGCTAAGAAAACAAAGAGGCTAAACACGCCCTGGACAATAAGTGCTGTGTTGACCAGCGAAACCGGGCTATGCTCGTCTATTACCGTTATTTGAGCTAAAGTAAAAGGTGTGAGCTTAGAGAGTAAGGTGATGACCATAAAGCTTATGAAGCCCATCATTGTGAAGATTATCACTGCAAACAACAATAATTGCAACATCCAGGGATATGCGCGGAAATACTTCATTTAACTTTAATTAACGGCAAAGGTAACTGGTTAAGGAGTTTTTAAGATACCGGATGAATCTTTTTTATTATTTTTGTAATAACAGAAATTGAATTTGTGATACGTAGGCAAGTTTGTTAAGTATAAAGAGAAATACTGGTAATAAGTCTTCGGTCATAATTGCCTCATACCGCTAAACCTTCGTTTTTCTAATATATTACCGGAGCGTTATTATTTTATTTATTTTTGTAAGTTATTACCCCAATTGAGTGCATGGAAGAAATTGCTGCAGGGCCGCTGCTTAGCCAGATAAATACACCGGATGACCTTAAAAAGCTTGGTAAAAACCAGCTTCAGCAGGTTTGTGATGAATTGAGGCAGTTTATTATAGACTGCGTGAGCGTGCATGGCGGGCACTTTGGCGCCAGCCTGGGTGTAGTGGAGCTTACCGTGGCGCTGCATTACGTATATAATACACCAGATGACCAATTGGTTTGGGACGTAGGCCACCAGGCTTATGGGCATAAAATTCTTACTGGCAGGCGCAGCGTGTTTCATACCAACCGAAAGTATGGCGGCATTAGCGGGTTCCCTAAGCGCAGCGAAAGTATTTATGATACTTTTGGCGTTGGGCATTCCTCTACATCTATTTCTGCTGCATTGGGCATGGCCATTGCTTCAAAGTATAAGGGCGAAGAACACCGCAGGCATATAGCAGTAATAGGCGATGGCGCTATGACGGCTGGGCTGCCTTTTGAGGCGCTGAACCATGCGGGCGTGAGTGGTGCCAATGTGCTCATAATCCTGAATGACAATAATATGTCAATCGACCCCAACGTGGGCGCCCTTAAAGAATACCTTACCGATATTACCACCTCCCACACCTACAACCGATTCCGTGACGATGTGTGGAACATGCTGGGCAAGCTGCCTACAAAGGATTTCCAGCGGCTGGCATCGAAGGTGGAAGCGGGGTTGAAAGGCGTGGTGTCTAAAAGCAGCAATCTTTTTGAGGCGTTGGGTCTCCGTTATTTCGGGCCCATTGACGGGCATAATGTGCTGAAACTGACGGAAACCCTGAAGGGGCTGCACGACATACCCGGCCCAAAGCTCCTGCACATAAAAACTGTAAAAGGCAAGGGCTACGAGTTGGCAGAGCAAGACCAGACACTGTGGCACGCCCCAGGAACGTTCGATAAGATAACCGGGAAGATCAACAAAAAAATATCCTTAGTCCCTGAGCCTCCAAAATACCAGGATGTTTTCGGGCACACTATAATAGAACTGGCCGAGAAGAACCCGCTTATTATGGGCATTACCCCGGCTATGCCGTCGGGCAGCTCCCTGAAGTTTATGATGGACCTGATGCCCGACCGTGCAATAGATGTAGGTATTGCCGAGCAACATGCAGTAACCCTCAGCGCAGGGCTTGCTACACAGGGGTTAAAGGTATTCTGCAACATATACAGCAGTTTTATGCAGCGCGGATATGATATGGTGGTGCATGATGTGGCCATACAGAAGCTGCCTGTTGTCTTTTGCTTAGACAGGGCAGGCCTGGTGGGCGATGACGGGCCTACGCACCATGGAGCATACGATATCCCTTTTATGCGGTGCATACCCAATATGGTAGTGAGCGCGCCAATGAACGAATCGGAGCTGCGCAACCTTATGTACACGGCGCAACTGCCCGAAACAAATGTGCCATTCGTGATCCGCTACCCACGCGGACAGGGCGTGATGCCACAGTGGCGCACCCCGTTTGAAAAAATAAAGATAGGCACCGGCCGCAAAATATGCGATGGACAGGAGATTGCCATTCTCACCATAGGCCATCCCGGTAACTTTGCGGTATCTGCCTGCAAAATGCTGGCTACCGAAGATATTTTCCCGGCCCTCTACGACATGCGCTTTGTAAAGCCGCTTGATGAGCCGATGCTGCATGAGGTAGCCCAACGCTACCACAAGATCATTACCGTAGAAGACGGAACGGTAGTTGGTGGCTTTGGCAGCGCCGTACTGGAATTTATGGCCGCGCATAATTATACGCCAGAAGTAAAGATGCTGGGCATCCCTGACCGAATCGTAGAACACGGCAAGCCGGAAGAACTGCACCGCGAATGTGGCTATGACGCCAAAGGCATTGCCGATGCTGTGAGGGAGATGGCAGGGGTGAATGTTATCGAAGAGAGTGCAATATAACATTCATGGAAACATACAATAAGCTGTCGGAGAAATACGATAAATGCCTTTTTGATAATGTTCAAAAGTTTAGTGAAAATGTATTGAATTACTACCCCGATAATACGAAGGACTATTGCTTATTTTATCCTCAATTCGGTTATAAAGAACAACGAAAAGGAACATTTTTATTTTATGGACAAGCTGTAAATGGTTGGCCAGCGGCATTTTCAGTTAATAACTCTACAAATGAATTCAAAAAATTAATTGATCATTCTTTATTTTACTCTAATCATCATCATTCAAAACATTCTCCTCTTGATTGGGTAAAGATAAGATGGTGCAAAAGCTATTTCAACTCGTGCGAAAAAGAAATTCAAGATTATTACAAACATAGCACCTATTATGCATACCGATCTTTCTTTTGGAACGTGGTTTACAAAGTTATTTGCGATCATTGTAAGTTTGAAAACGGAAGAAAAAGTATAGAATGGACTTCAAAAATGGTTTGGAGCAATTTATACAAGATAGCTCCTTCTGAAGGAGCAAACCCTGACGGTACTGAACAAGCATTTCAACAAAAAGGAGCACTAGAATTATTTCAGATAGAATTAGAAGAACTAAAACCAGACTATTGCATATTCCTTACAAATTATCATTGGGCAAAACCTTTTTTGAATAGTTTATTATCTTTAAAGAGTTTACCAAATACGAATGAAAATATTGAATATTGCGGTATTTATAATGACATAAAAATGGTTGTTGCAAAAAGACCCCGATATGGTAATTCCGATAAGTATGCAAAAGAAATTTTAAGCACTATTAGTTTATAATTATTTTTCGATTACCAATAGCTCAAAATATATACCCAAAAATCTTTATACCTTTGTTTTATGAAAGCAGCACAAAGCAAAACGCATATATTAACTGAAGGCTTTCTTAATGGGTTTAATTTGTTCCCTTTTCCGGGTAACCGGCAAAGCCTTTCTGACCTATTTGGAAGTTTAAAGATCAGAACCTCTTTGACAAATGTAGATGGCTTGCAGGTCGATTGGGACAATATAAAAGCTGATTTTTTAAAGGTAAACAGCGATATAATATCTTCATTCAACACTTTGAAAAATGGAATGGAACAACCCGGAACAAACAGAAAATAAACCATCAGAACAACAATCTGCAACCGCAATATTTACCCACCAACATATTGGCCCCCTTCCCGACCCGATTACGCTTGAAAAATATAACAAAATACAACCTGGATTTGCTGAAAGAATAATGCTGATGGCTGAAAAAGAGCAAGCTTCAAGGCATGCAGCCGAAATACAGGTTATTTCAAACCAACACGAACAACACAAAAGAGACATTGATACATTTAGGATTGGGCAGATGTTAGCTATTTTATCCGTCTTGTTAGTTGTCGGATTATGTACATACTGCCTTATTTTGGGGTATCCTACACAAGCTGCCGGCATTGCAGTTTCGGTAATTGTAGGATTAGCCGCAGTTTTTATTGCTAAAGATAAAAGCGCAGCTAAACATAATAACCACTAATCTAATATTTTACTTCAATTTACGCTTACTTGCCGGGCCATTCCATCCTTTGGCTATTTCGCTACGCAACTCTTCCAACATGCGGTTTCTGTAGAGTTCATGCAGGCGCAAGGCATCGCGCACTACTTCTGATGCGTTTTGAAAATCGCCACTTGACAACTGCATCGAGATGTAATTTTGCTGTTTTTCCGTGAAGCTGATGTTCATAAATTACGTCTTGTGTTGTAAAGTTACTGTAATGTTCATTTTTTAGCAAAATTGGATAGCGCTTTCAGATAAATAAATGAAATGCAACCATTTAGTCCGTAATTCTTCCCATTTCATCGCTATTAATATTGCCCATCGGCATCGGGGTATGATTTTTTATACTTAATATTAAGTTCCAAACCTTTTTAGAACTCTGACTTAATATTTGTGGCGAAAATAATTTCTATAGCTACCGAAGTACCGCAATACAAGCATACACAACAGCACCTGCTGGAGTTTATGGAGGGCGCTTATGGCGCTGGCGAGAAGGAAAAAAGAATACTCAGCTATCTATACAATCACAGCGGTATAGACAACCGGTATTCTGTGATCCCAGATTTTACTTTACCCGTTGGCGAATGGGAATTTTTTCCCAAATCTGCCGACCTGGAGCCCTTCCCCGATCTGACCCACCGGATGAAATGGTTTCACAAATACGCCTTACCACTATCGTTGAGGTCTGCCGAAAAGTGTATAGACGGGGTTATAGGCAAGGATGAAATAACACACCTTATTACAGTAAGCTGCACCGGCATGAGCGCGCCGGGCCTGGAGTTGCAACTCATGGAAGCAATGGGGCTGAAGCCGGATACTGTGCGGACGGCCATAAACTTTATGGGGTGCTACGCAGCCATTCACGGGCTGAAAATGGCCAATGATATTGTGAACGCAACACCTGCATCTAAGGTGCTGGTGGTATGCACAGAATTATGCAGCCTGCACTTTCAGAAAATATTTTCAGAAGATACGATCACTGCCCCACTGCTGTTTGGCGATGGCTCTGCTGCGGTACTGGTTTGTGGTGACCAGGACGCTAACAAAGGAATCCATATTGATAGCTTTTACTCCGAAGTATTAAAAGACGCCAAAGACAGTATGACGTGGAGTATATCTCCCACCGGCTTTGTTATGACGCTGTCTGCCGATGTGCCGGAGATATTCCGGGCCGACATAGGGCCACTAAAAGACAGGGCGATAGCCAAGGCTGGATATACAAACGATGAAATAAAGCACTGGTGCATACACCCCGGCGGAAAGCGAATATTGCAGGCTATAGGTAAGGGCTTAATGCTGGCCGATGAGGACCTGGCAATTTCCTACGACATTTTGAGAAACTATGGCAATATGTCTTCCGCAACCGTCTTATTTGTGCTGCAACAAATATGGAACAAATCGGGCGATGAAAACGATGCGCATATTTTTGCCGCTGCCTTTGGACCTGGCCTTACTATGGAGAGTGTAATACTGACCATAATATGAGCCTGCAGCAACGGTCATACGAGAAGGAGCTCTTAGACGGCGACAACATAGCTTTTGAAGATATACTGCTGAATATGCAGGAAATAAACACAATCAGTTCTTTTCTTGGAGGGCATAATGTTACCTGCAACGGCATTGCATTCTTCTTAGACAAAGTAAATAAGAACCAGCCATTACTCATTGCCGAAATAGGCTGTGGTGGCGGCGATAACCTTAGAGCCTTAGATAAGTTTTTAAAAAAACGGAAGTGCCCCGCAACTTTTATAGGTATAGACATAAAGGCGGAGTGCATCAGGTTTGCGCAGCAAAACACTATGGACAATGTGGAATGGATATGCAGCGACTACCATCATGTAAAGTGGCCGGGCAATAAGCCCGATATTGTATTTTCATCCCTCTTTTGCCATCACTTTACAGATGAACGGCTGGTAAAGCAACTGCAATGGATGAAAAATAACAGCCGGGTCGGCTTTTTTATCAATGACCTGCAGCGTCACCCTATTGCCTACCACTCCATAAGGTTTATAACCAAATACTTTTTCAAATCTTATCTTGTGAAGAATGATGCGCCTTTGTCGGTAAAGCGGGCATTCATCAGGAAGGACTGGATAAAGCTGCTATCGGCGGCGGGCATTCGGCAATACAATATTAAATGGCAATGGGCATTTCGTTTCCTTATTTGTGCAAGCAATGAGCAGTAGCAATTCATACGATGTGGTGGTGGTAGGCGGGGGACTTGCTGGTCTTTCGCTGGCTATATTGCTTGCCCGCAAGCAGTACCATGTACTGGTGCTGGAAAAAGACAGCTATCCGCGGCACAAGGTATGTGGCGAATACATAAGCATGGAAAGTAAGCCCTTCATAGCAAGCCTGGGGCTGGACATAGACGGGCTGCAACTACCGGTGATAAACAAAGTACAGGTAACGGACAACAAAGGCAATGAAGTGATGGCTGCATTGCCGCAAGGCGGCTTTGGCATCAGCAGATATATGCTTGATGCCGCTCTTGCCGCTCTCGCGCAAAAGGCAGGCGCCATAGTACTCACCAGGACAAGGGCCGATAATGTGCAATGGGACGGCAATTCTTTTACTGTAACTGCCGGTGAGCAGGTTTTCACAGCGGGCGTAGTATGTGGTTCATGGGGCAAGCGTAGCAATATAGACGTAAAATGGCAGCGATCCTTTATAAAAGAAAAGCCAGGCGCACTGAATAACTATGTAGGCATTAAATACCACATAAGGTATCCGTGGCCTAAAGATGTTGTGGGGCTGCATAACTACACAGACGGCTACTGTGGCATATCGCAGATAGAGGATGGCAAATGCTGCATGTGCTACCTGACCACCGCCGCCACCCTGCGCAAGAACGGAAATGATATGAAGCGACTGGAACAAGAAGTACTGATGAAAAATCCCTGGTTGAACAAGATATTCAGTACAGCCGAGTTCTTATACCAGTCGCCTGTGGCCATATCGCAGATCAGCTTCGATAAGAAAGAGCAAGTGCAGGACCATGTATTGCTGCTTGGCGATGCCGCAGGAATGATAACACCTCTTTGTGGCAATGGGATGAGTATGGCCTTTCATTCTGCCAAGATAGCACACGGGCTAATAGACGAGTTCCTGAAAGGCGGCACCACCCGCCAGGGAATGGAGCGCAGGTACACTGCTACCTGGAAAAGCAATTTCTCACGGCGCACCACTTTAGGCCGCATAGTGCAAAGCAACTTTGGGAAAGACCACCTTACATCCTTCTTCATTAAAACAATGAATGCGGTACCTGTGCTGCGCAACGCAGTTATTAATGGCACATCGGGCAAGCCGTTTTAGCTATTGTTTCAGCATACCTACTTCTTAAACACATTGTACTTCACTATGCAGTACAGCGCCCGGAATGCATCGCGCCAGCCTATTTTTTTACCCTCTTCGTAGGTGCGACCGTAATAGGATATACCCACTTCATAAATCCGCACCTTAGGCACGCGCGATATTTTGGCGGTAACCTCCGGCTCAAACCCAAACCGTTTTTCTTCCAGCTTTATGTCCTGTATGATCTCCCGCCTGAATACCTTGTAGCAGGTCTCCATATCCGAAAGGTTTAGGTTGGTAAGCATATTGGATGCTGTAGTTAGCCACCTGTTGCCTATAGAATGCCAGAAAAACAATATGCGGTGCGGATTTCCCCCAATAAACCGGGAGCCATAAACCACATCTGCAAACCCATCGAGTAATGGTTTCAGCAAAACATTATATTCTTCGGGGTCATATTCCAGGTCGGCATCTTGTATGATCACATAGTCGCCGGTAGCTTTTTTTATACCGGTATGCAGGGCAGCCCCCTTACCCATATTTACCTCGTGCTTGTAATAGCTGATGGGCATATCCGCATTGGCCGCCTGGTAAGAAAATATAGCTTCTTCTGTATTGTCTTTTGAACAATCATTCACAATGATTATCTCTTTCTGCATTCCGGCTACAAGGACCACCGCCTTT
>Ga0206969_1025_pt1 | contig 45033 bp, 41 predicted proteins | sample Alteio_BWOrgHeat_87_FD_153256 | JGI IMG/M metagenome (GOLD analysis project Ga0206969, IMG submission 153256) | Enriched cells from forest soil in Barre Woods Harvard Forest LTER site, Petersham, Massachusetts, United States -... | ecosystem: Environmental > Terrestrial > Soil > Temperate forest >... | reverse complement strand
GCCAAGACAATTGTTTGGCCCTCGCAAACCGCTGCACCACCTGATATTGGAGCGGCTGCACGGTGACAACGCCTGTAACCGTGAACCCCGCGATAACCGGGATCACCGGTTCGCCGCTAGTGTGCGTAGGTGCGTCAACACTGCTTAACGATGCAACCCCCGGAGGCACCTGGGGCAGCGTTTCGCCAACAATTGCAACTATTAGTGCAGGTGGAGTTTTAAGCGGGGTGTCTGCTGGTTCGACGTCTGTCAGCTATTTGGTTTCTGGCTGCTTAACGGTCCGGACAGTGACTGTAAATCCGGCACCCGCTCCAATATCAGGTGGTGCAGCGGTTTGCGAGGGCCAAACAATTGTCTTGGCTGATAGTGCAACCGGTGGCATGTGGAGTTCGGCCTCACCAGGCATTGGCTCGATCGTGGGTTCGGCAGGGCTCACCATCGCAACGGGAGTTATTACCGGTATCGCCGCAGGCACGACAATGATCGCCTATACGCTGCCAGATGGTTGCATAGCTGTGAAGGAAGTGACCGTGGATATGGCTCCGGAGGCAATTACCGGGCTTACCAGTATTTGTCTTGGTTCAACGACCACGTTAGGTGACCTTACCAGTGGTGGTTCCTGGAGTTCATCTGCTCCCTCAATTGCAAGTGTTGGCGCAACTGGTATAGTTACCGGCCTGGCCTACGGCACTGCTATCATCAGCTATGGCGCAGCCGGTACATCTGCCTCCGGTGGATGCCCTTCGGTGACCACCGTGACGGTAAATGCACTTCCGGGCACTATAAGCGGTAGCCTGAAGGTCTGTCTTGGCACCATGGACACCCTGACCGACTTGCCGGGTGGAGGTGTGTGGGGTAGCAGCAATGTGCTTGTAGCCACTATAGGAACGACATCAGGTGTAGTGACCGGAACTGCGCCGGGCACGGCTTCAATCAGTTATTCATTGGGCGTGGGCTGCACCGTCTATGCCACTGTGACCGTACAACCTGCGCCACCGGCCATTTCAGGCCCAACGTATGTATGTGCAGGGCACACTATTACTCTTTCAGATCCGGCAACGGGCGGCCACTGGAGTTCTGTTTCCGTTAGTGTGGCCACTGTCGGCTCCTCAACCGGTGTGGTAAGTGGCATTAGCGGCGGTGCCGCAACTATCAGGTATATCCCGCCAAGCTCCGCGTCAGGTTGCGCAGCCACCTATGCAGTAGCTGTTATTGCTGTTCCGGCAATAACTGGTGTTAGCAATATCTGTGCATATGGCAGTACGATCACCGTGGCTGATTCTGCCGCAGGTGGTGCATGGACAAGTTCGTTGGTGGGCATATCTCCGACCGGAACAGTAACCAGCTATGCTGCCGGGGCTGCTACTATTTATTATACCCTAAGTGACGGGTGTTTTGCCTCCAGTACGCTTACCGTGTATCCTTTGCCAGCGTCAATCGTAGGAAGCGATCATGTGTGTCATGGTACGGCGGTAACGCTGACCGATGGCACGCCGGGTGGTGTTTGGAGTAGTAGTGTACCTGCGGTAGCCGCCGTTGTGGGTTCGACTGCGCCTACCATGACAGCCGATTTATCAACCTCTGCCGCAGGAACCTCAGTGATTAAATATACTTTGCCAACGACAGGCTGCATGGAAACAGTGACATTGACTGTTGACGCAAGCCCGCTTGCCGGAACCATAAGCGGTGCTGCGGACGTATGTGTTGGCGCTACGATATCATTGACCAACACCGCATCGGGTGGAACATGGAGTAGTAGTAACAGTCACGCAACATTGGTGGCTTCAACCTCGCTGCCTCCTACGGCAGCTATTATCGGTGTTTCTGCGGGGTCAGACACAGTCAACTATTCGGTTGCGAACACTTGTGGAACGGCTACCGCATGGAAGGCGATAACCATAGACCCATTGCCAGATGCCGGGGCTATTAATGGCATAGACAGTGTGTGTGCCGGCTCGACCGTAGCATTAACGGAGACTGTTGCCGGTGGCACGTGGAGTGCGACTAATGCAAATGCTGCCTTGGGTTCGACGGGGCTCACCATGACAAGTGTGAGCGGTGTTTCAGCCGGGAGAGATACTATTGCTTATTTGAATGCCAATACCTGTGGTACGGCTACAACAGACTTTGTGATAAAGATAAATACCCTGCCAAACGAAGGAACGATAACGGGAGCCCCAAATGTGTGCATCGGTGAAACGGATACTTTGACCGGCACGCCTGCCGGGGGAGTATGGAGCAGCGCTAATGGCAACACACTGGTGGGTTCGACGCCGCTCACCATGACAGCCGTTGTTACCGGGGTGAACGCAGGCACGGATACAATAAAGTACAGCTTTGTGAATAGTTGCGGCCAGGCGGTGACCGGGTATGTCGTTACCGTTGTGAAGTGTGATACGGTGACAAGGGTGGGTATAAAACCCCTGGCCCTTAAAGGGGAACCATCTATTTGGCCTAATCCGGTGAAGGATCAACTGACGATCACTAATGCCGCAGGAAGTGAACTTGTAATGTATGACCTTATAGGCAGGGTGGCCTACCGGATTTCCATTGTCAGCGACAAGGACGTAGAAGATATTTCTAACCTCGCAAATGGGGTATATGTTGCTGAGATCAGTTCCGTTACCAACGGATATTCAACAACTTTGGTGAGGATTAAAGTGGTGAAGGAGTAGCTGTTTTTAAAGCATGAGTTGCACAGCTTTTTAAATTCATTTTTTTGAATTTAAAAAAATGAAAAATAATACCGACATTTCAGGCGATTTTCATTCGAACACATGCTATTCCTTCACTATGAATTTAGCTGAAAAGTATAAAGAGGTCCGCAAAAGAAGCGAGGAGATATGCAAGCCGCTAAAAACCGAGGACTACGTAGTTCAGCCAATATCTGACGTAAGCCCACCCAAGTGGCATCTGGGGCATACCACCTGGTTTTTCGAGACCTTTGTGCTGCTGCCCAACCTGATTCCATATTCTGAATTTGACCCGCGCTATAATTTTGTTTTCAACAGCTATTATGAAACCGTTGGTGAGCGTGTGCTGCGTACAGACCGTGGTAACCTGAGCCGCCCGACCGTGGAAGAAGTGTATCAATACAGGGCCCATGTGGATGCAGCTATGAATCTGCTGCTGGAAAAGGAACTGAGCGCAGCACTGCATGACCTGGTGATATTGGGCCTGAACCATGAAGAGCAGCACCAGGAGCTGCTAATGACTGATATAAAGTACATCCTGGGCCATAACCCGTTGTTTAATGCATATACAGACAAGGTGGCCCGGAAGAAAACGCCGAAGGATGAATTTGTAAATGAGTTTCTTTTCATACCGGAAGGCATTTACCAGGTAGGATACCTGGGCGATGGATTTTGTTTCGACAACGAGTTGGGCAGGCACCCGTATTATTTGCAGGCTTATAAAATAGCCCGGCAGCAGGTGACCAACGAAGAGTACCTGGAATTCATAAACGATGGCGGGTACCGCAACCACCGGTACTGGCACGCAGAAGGGCTGGACTGGGTAAGGAACAATTATATTACAGCGCCCATGTACTGGCACAATATTGGTGGTGTGTGGCATAACTATACACTAAACGGTATGAAAGAACTGGATATGGATGCAGCCCTGTGCCATGTAAGTTTTTACGAGGCATCGGCTTTTGCGGCATGGAAGGGTATGCGGTTGCCCAATGAGTTTGAATGGGAGGCGGCTGCCAAACAACTGGACTGGGGCAAGCGGTGGGACTGGACAAACAGCGCCTACCTGCCTTATCCGGGTTACATGAAGGCCGACGGCGCGATAGGGGAGTATAATGGAAAGTTTATGGTGAACCAGATGGTGCTCAGGGGGGCGTCGGAGGTGACCCCGCCGGGGCATAGCCGCATATCATACCGCAATTTTTTTCACCCGCACCTGCGCTGGCAATATACCGGCATAAGGCTGGCACAATGATGACAGCCCAATCTTAATTTTAATGTGTTTCCATGAATGAATTCTTTAACGATGTTTGGCGTGGCCTGAACACGAGCCCGAAATACTTGGCCGCCAAGTATTTTTATGATGCAACAGGGGATGCCATTTTCAATGAGATAATGGACATGCCTGAATATTATCTCACTAATTGTGAACTGGATATTTTCACTAAGCACAAGAGCGAAATTGCCAACACTATACTCAGTTACTTCAGGGATTTTGATGTCGTAGAACTTGGGGCGGGCGACGCTACTAAATCTGCTCACCTGCTCGATGTGCTGCTGAGACACGAAATTGACTTTACGTATTATCCAATAGATATTTCCCAAAACATAATTACCCAATTAAATAAAAAGCTGCCGGAGCGGCTTCCGGGGCTTAAAATACATGGGCTTAACGGTGAGTATTTTGAGATGCTGGATGAGTTGAAAGATATTTCGACGCGGAATAAAGTGGTGCTGTTCCTGGGGGCAAATATTGGTAATGTGCCACTTGAAGACACCCCGGATTTTTTTACAAAGCTGAGAAGCCATCTATTACCCGGAGATCTTGTGCTCACTGGCTTTGACCTGAAGAAAGACCCGGCGATAATACTGAATGCCTATAATGACAGAACGGGCATAACCAGGCGGTTCAACCTGAACCTGCTGCAACGCATAAATGATACGTTGGATGCTGATTTTGATATTTCGCAGTTTGAACATAACCCCACTTATGACGATGAAAGCGGCGCTTGCAAAAGCTACCTTACCAGCAGAAAAGACCAAAGGGTAAGGGTAGGAGAGGTAGGCTGGATTTACTTTAAGGAAGGGGAACAAATATACATGGAGGTTTCCCAGAAATATACGACAGCACAGATAGACGCCTTCGCAGAAGGTGCTGGGTTTAAGACCGTGAGGCATTTTTATGATAGCAAGCGGTGGTTCATCGATGCGCTGTGGCAGTGTGTGTAGTTCCTTCCCCGAATTATTCCTTTCCATTTTTATATCCTTCCTTAGAAAATGCAATTCAAATTATTGTATTTTAATCATTTATGAAAATGAATAAAAATATTCATTTCAACATGCTTCAATTGCAAATCAAAGAATTACTTTAGTTTATTAGTTATCAGATAATGGAATGAAAATATTGCTTTTATGCAGTGTCTGTCATTTTAATGGATAAGTGATTGTTTCTTATATAAGTAGCTAAAAATCCTGTTTACCATTAAACGCCTTCTATGAAAGTAACATACGTGTTATTTTTGTTTTTACTTATTACCGCCAGGCTTTCCGGCCAGATATTGCCGGCAGAGGGTAGTAGTTTGAATTACCGCCTCATAGGTTTCTCCTTTCCGTCGCAGCCAGATGTAAGTAATTATAAAATAGAAATTGCGCAGGGAAACTATGCTACTAAGGGATCTTTTGAAAAAAATATCATTGAGAAGGAAAACTGTAAAACCAATAAGATAATACTGGAGGTGCCTTCGTTTGGCAAGGAATATACATGGCGGGTGGTGTATAATGGCGCACCTACGGGCGACAACAGCCTTCACCATTTTCGCACAAAGATCATCCCCGATGTTGCAGACTATGGCAGCCGGTTGCGGATATTAAAGAAAGCGGAGAAATATGAAAACGCCTATGTGTTTGTGGACGGAAACAATGCACTCTATGATATGAGCGGGCGCCCGGTTTGGTTCCCATATATAAAGGGATTGGACTCTGTGCAGTCGCTGCGCGACATGAAACTGTCGCCGAGGGGTACGATAACCTTTGTGCTAGGCGACCAGGCATTTGAGATAAATTATGGCGGTGATATACTATGGCGCGGGCCAAATAACGGCACCGTAAGCGGCGATGGTTCGGAGCATTATCACCACCAGCTAAGCCGTCTTAAAAACGGGCACTACATGGTGCTGGGCAATGAATATGCGCTATGCAAGTTTCCCGACTCAACGGACAAGAACATGCATATTGTGGAGAACGAGAACTTCAAACTGGAGAATTACAGTATGGACTATATGAAAATAAATATGGGTACTGTTATTGAATATGACGAGAAGGGTAATGTGGCCTGGTACTGGAAATCATCGAAGTATTTTTATGGGTCGGACGTGGAAAATTACCGCAACCCCGATGCCAAAGACCCGTTTAATATAGATGTGCACGCAAACGCATTTTTTTTGGATGAAAAGAATAAGACAATATACATTAGCTACAAAAACATAAACAGGATCATTAAAGTAAAATACCCGGAGGGGGACGTGCTCCGGTCTTATGGCGAAATATACCAACCTGGAGCTGCGGCGGTGGGAACTGAGTTGTTTCATGGCCAGCACGATTGTTTTAATTCGGAGAGCGGGTCTTTGATATTGTATAATAATAATTCCGCCAATCGTGCATTTGCCCCCAAGATCATTGCGCTGCAGGAGCCGGCTACAGCCGAAGGAGGGCTAAAGACAATATGGGAATATCAATGCACCACGGAGGATACCAGCGATGTGGCCAAAATGAAATATAACTGGAATACAGGCGGTAATGTTATAGAACTGCCCGGCCAAATGCTGTTTGCCTGTATGGGTGGTACTTACAGCAAGGTATTTATCATAGATGCCAACAAAGAGGTGCAATGGAGCGCCTTGCCGGAAAAGTGGAGCGTGGCCGAAAAAGCGTGGCTGCCTGCTACCGGGTATAGGGCCAGCATCATGACCAGCCGGAAGGAGATTGAAGCGCTTGTATGGAATGAGGAGATAAAGGAGTAGTTATTTTAAGTGACGATGAAAAAATAAATACCACGATCTGACTCGTTCTTTTCCATTTCTGCTTCGTTGCAAAAGTCCTTAAATAGCTCACTATTCGCGGATTTTGCACCTCGCATAACATGCCTTTGCTAAAGCTATGGCAGTTATACTATACGCCGGATAAAAATGTGCATTGAATTTAAAAAGCCTGGAAGGCTTTAATGTGAATAGCTCCGGGTGCAACCCGGAGTCTTCAGGGTTATACCAGTTGAACCCCGCCGGGGTTCAATGACCACATCTATTTTCCCACCGGTTTCACCGGTGGCTATTCATCATTTAAGCCCTATCGGGCTTGCCCGTTTATCATTGCACAAACTTATGCGGCGAGAAGTATAATAAAAGAAAAATAACTTCGCCATATAGTGGTATTTATTTTTTCAACGTCACTCAACGCGTCATTTTGCCATTACCCCTATATTGTTGCGGAAGATCTTTACCGCAATTGCCAGCAATATAACCCCAAAAAACTTACGAACAACAGATATGCCGGAAGGGCCAAGCATACGCTCGAGGAAATTTACGGAGCGGAGTGTGATGTAGATAATGACGAGGTTGATAAGGATGGCGATAAGTATGTTGTAGTATTGGTATGCAGCTTTGAGCGACATAACGGTGGTGAGCGTGCCTGAGCCAGCTATGAGCGGGAAGGCAACGGGTACCAATGTGCTGGATTTGGAATCCTGGTCGGCTTTGAAAAATTCGAGTCCGAGGATCATTTCGAGTCCGAGGATGAAGATAACAATGGAGCCGGCAATAGCGAACGACTTAATATCGAGCCCCATAAACTCGAGCATTTGCTCGCCAATAAAAAAGAACAGCAGCATAAGCCCACCCGACACCAGGGTAGCCTGCATTGCGTTTATATCGCCCATTTTTTTCTTTATGGATATGATCACCGGCAATGAGCCAAGCACATCTATTACCGCAAACAGGGTGAAGGTGACCGTAACGATCTGGGAAATATCTATTTTGCTTAAACCAAATCCTTCCATACAACAACTAAGATACTTACTTTTGCGCTTCAAATTCTATAAATGGCATTACTAAATTATGAGCATACAGTCGCGAGCCGCTTTATGCGCTATGTGCAGGTGGACACGCAAAGCGACCCAACATCGCAATCGCAGCCGTCAACAGAAAAGCAAAAAGACCTTAGCCGGGTGTTGGTAAACGACCTGCTGCATATAGGTATAAGCGACGTGGAACTGGATGAGCATGGATATGTGTATGCCACTATACCAGCCACCAGCGATAAGGATGTACCTGTGCTGTGCTACTGCTCGCATGTGGACACCGCGCCCGATTGCAGCGGCACGGGGGTAATACCCATAATGCACAAAAAATATGACGGCAATGATATAGTATTACCGGACGATAATAGTGTGATTATTAATACTAAAAACCACCCTTATCTAAAGGAAAGAATAGGTGACGATATTATTACGGCATCGGGTAAAACACTGCTTGGGGCTGATGATAAAGCGGGTGTTGCTATAATAATGGACCTGGCTGCCTACCTTATCAAGCATCCCGAAATAAAGCATGGTAAGATACGCATACTCTTTACGCCAGATGAGGAGATAGGGCGGGGTGTAGCTGCTGTGGATATGGCCAAACTTGGCGCTCACTTCGGTTATACACTTGACGGCGGAGAACGTGGCCACCTGGAGGGCGAGACTTTTTCGGCGGATGCTGCTATGGTTACTTTTCATGGAGTGAGTGCGCACCCCGGTTATGCGAAGGGCAAGATGGTTAATGCCATTAAAGCCGCATCGGCGTTTGTGGCTATGCTGCCAAAAGAAGAATGGTGCCCCGAAACTACCGATGGTATGCAGGGGTTTGTGCATCCCGTGTCTATAGAGGGAGGGCTTGAAAAAGCAACGGTACAATTTATAGTACGTGATTTTGAAACTGCGAAACTGGCCGACCATGAGCAAAGGCTAAAGGACCTTGTGGCGAAAACGGTGGAGCAATTCCCAGGCCTTACTACCACATTTGTAGTGAAGGAGCAATACCGCAACATGAAGGAAATACTGGACCAGCACCCACAGGTGATGGACTATGCCGAAGAAGCCTACAAGCGCGCGGGCATGACCGCTCAGCGCATGAGCATACGCGGTGGCACAGACGGATCGCGGCTATCGTTTATGGGGTTGCCCTGCCCAAACCTGTTTACCGGGGAAATGGGAATTCATTCAAAGCAGGAGTATGTAAGCGTGCAGGATATGGAAATGGCTGTGGAGACATTGGTGCACCTTGCGGGGATATGGGAGGAACGGGCGTAATACCTGGTTCTTTATCTCCAGTAATTTGGCGCGGGGATTTTGGGGGTAGATAACCGCGAGACCCCCCCCGGAGCTCCCGATATAAAAAATCGGGACATGTTCCGGGAGATGTTATGTAAAACGCGAACCGACATGGATATTATACTATACGCCGGATAAAAATGTGCACTGAATTAAAAAGCCTGGAAGGCTTTAATGTGAATAGCTCCGGGTGAAACCCGGAGTCTTCAGGGTTATACCAGTTGAACCCCGCCGGGGTTCAATGACCACATCTATTTTTCCACCGGTTTCACCGGTGGCTATTCATAATTTAAGCCCTATCGGGCTTGCCCGTTTATCATTGCACAAACTTATGCGGCGAGAAGTATAGTAAAATAATAACATCCCCCTAACCCCCTTCGCTGGCGCACAAGGCTTGCCCGCAAGGGGGAATTACCATCGCGAGAAGTCCGTGTTGAGTTTGCAATTTTGATGGAGGCTTATTATAAAATGAGAGTTGTTGAGCCTTTCTATTGGTTCTTGTGCATCATCACGTTTCTTGGCGGCTCGTTGTTGGGGGGCATTTGGGTAGGGGTTACGTCTTTTTGGTAAAACTCAAATGACTTGCGGAACATGTTCTTGAATATCATTTGCTGTATCATTACGGTGTCCTGGCCGTCATTTATTACCGCATACATCCTGTCGGCATCGTAGTCGTCGGGTACATCTTCGTTAGCCACTGTGAGGTTCTTGCTGCGTTTGTTTATGGGCATCCAGTAGATGTCGGCATGTTGGCGCTGGCCATGCATGCCTGTTATTTCCATTGTTGCGCGCTTGGGTGCAGTGGCAATGCTTTCGTGGGTATCAATAAATCCGTTCAGGTAGCCCTCGCAGTTTACATTCCCGAAATATTTGAGGTACACATTTATACGGCGGATATTGAGCGGGTCCAGGTGCTTTGTGATATTGGTATCGGCCGAAACAGAGAAGGTTCCGTTTTCGCGGTTGATAGCAAAGGAGTTGATAGGCTTGTCGGGGTATTGGATGGAAACAGATTTTATTTCATCGGGCTGGAAGCTGAAAATAGTCCGGTCGCGCCAGTCGGCCATATTGGTGGTGTATTGCGACGTAAGGTAGCCGTTGAAGCCCTGCACCTGCACTACGTAGGGCATTTTGGCGCCTTCCATGAGCATATTGGTACCGGTATTGTTCACAGCCACGCCGCCAACGTAAAATACGGTTATCTTCTTGCCGTCCCTGCCATACACCTCCACTTTCTTGCCGTCTGTGGAAAGGTTTTTGATCACATTTTCATAGGCGTTTTTGGTTACGGGATATAAGGCGGCCTGGCGAGTGAGCGTGGTAAGGATCATGTTCAGGGTGCTACGCAACGCCTTGTATTTCTTGTTTACCACCCAGCCGGAATCTGTACGCTCCACCAGAACCGATTCGCCATCATTATCTGCTATAAACAGCTTACCGATAGCGGCAGTGTCCTTTACGGTAAAACCCGCTTCCGTCTGGCCATAGGGGTTGTCGTTGCTCTTAATGAGGAAAAAATACACTGCTATGCCCAGCACCGCAAGAATAACAAGATATAGTATTGTTTTACGCATGTTATGCTGTTTTTTCTTTTACCTCATATCTACGCTTCCTGAAGAAGAAATAGCAGGACGCAAATACAAGCACTATAGCTATAGGTATCACCACATTCACAAACTGCCAGGTAACTTTTTCATCCTTGGCCCGGCCCGCATCCAGCAATCGTAGCTTTACGTCCTTCGACCTGGCTTCGAGAATGCCGGAATTATCGGTGAGGTATTCCAGGCAGTTGAGCAGGAAATCTTTATTGGCAAAGAAGTCGCCGGTGTAACGGTAGTAGCCTATAGGCAGCAGGCCGTCTTTGGTGGTATAGTCATTATTGAAAATATCGCCGGCAGACGTAACGATCATGCTGGTGGTAGTATCTGAAACTCCTTTAAATGGCTCTTTCAGCGAGTCTAATGACCGCAGATATTCCGGGGCCAGCAGGTGCTCATATACCGAATGGAACCGACCCTCCAGCAACACGGCCACCGGCACATAAGACTTAGGGAACATTTCATTTTTCAGCGGGAAATTCATCATAGAAAGGCTCACCCGCACCGGCGAGCGGGCTGTGAGGCTGTACTTGGATGAATGAAGCAGTATTGTTTTTTTGATGCCATCTGACTTGATGGTATCAATACTATTGGTGAACCCGCTCATAATGAAGTCCATATTCTTCACAATAGGGTGGTCGGAAGTGGGGTTGAGACGGGGGAAGTAAACCCATTCCTTCAGTTCGGGGGCGCTGCCCTCCATCATACGGGCAATGGGTATATTCTGGCGGTCTTCTACAAGGTCGTTATTAACCCGTACGCCGTACTTAAACAATATATCATCCAGGTTAAGGCCGTATTCCATGGCCATGATCTGTGGTGGGTGCAGTGCAAGGCTGTCGAGCGAGGCATTTAGATTGTTCACTATCCATAGCGCATGGCCGCCCTTCATTATGTACTGGTCTATTTTCAGCTTGTTGTAGCCGTTGAACGGGATAGTGGGCTCATTGATAATAATAGCATCGTAAGCAAGTGAGATGGGGCGGTGTACCTGGTTAAGGTCTATCGTATCCAGGTCATAATTCATGGCGATGGTACGGAGCATATCCACCGTTTTTATGCCCAACTGCTCGTTGTTGCCGACGAGGTAGGCGATCTTCACCCTGTCGCGGCGACCAAGCTGGTTGATGGTATTGGCGAACTTATATTCCAGGCTGGCCTCGGCATAACTGATGTTCTGAGCAAAAGTACCGCGATGGTTCTCCAGCAGGTTTATGGACATTTCCTTGCCGTTGTAATGCACCAATGCATAGGGAAAGAATACATTCATGGAGTAGCCGTCCTCGTCATCTTCCTTGCTGGGTAGCTGCCGTAGCCAGATACCTTTCTGCGAAAGCTCCTGGGCTATTTGTTTTTGCTCGCTTTCGTTTTTGCCCTCCAGCGGGTTTATGAAGCGGTATATTACCTTATTGCCTGCAATATCTTTGAACGAACTAAGGCGTTCGCGCACAGCCTCCTGCAGGCGCTGCAACTCGGCAGGGAATTTACCTTTCAGATAGATGTCTATCACGGCCACTTCCTGCATATTGGCCAGCAGCTTTTTAGTGGGAGCAGAGAGGGTAAACCTTTTTTCCCTGGTAAGGTCTATACCCGCATGAAAATAGGCAGCAAGCACGTTCACGCACAACAGTATGGCCGCCATTATCACAATGCGTATAAGGGCCTGGCGCTGCCGTTGGTTCTTATTTGGTGTTTTTGTAGCCATATGCTATGATACCCTTCGCTATGCGCCCTTAGTGCGACTGTTGAGCGAAAAACGGGTAAGAGATATAAATAATATTATTATTGACAAAAAGTAAACCACATCGCGCAGGTCTATAAAGCCACGGCTGATGGAATTATAATGAAACTCCATGCCTATCATGCTTAGATAATAGTCTATACCATCAGAGAATTTGGGCAGCTTGCTCAGTTGCTCAAAGCCGGTATAGAGCAGGTAGCAGGCCAGCAGCGCGATGAGGAAACCCACAACCTGGTTGGCGGTGAGCGACGAACAAAAGATGCCCACGGCAGCAAAAGTGGCAGCAAGAAAGAACAAACCGATGTAGGAACCTATGATGGCGCCGGAATCCAAAGTAATGTCGGGCAGGGTAAGGCTGCCTATGGTGTAAACGTAAATGAGGGTGGGGAGCAGGGCAAACAATATGAGTGCCAGCGTGGCCAGGTACTTGCCCATAATGATATTGAGATCGGTAAGGGGCTTGGTGGATAGCCATTCGATAGTGCCGGTACGAAACTCATCGGCAAAGGAACGCATGGTAACGGATGGTACTAAGAGCAGCAGCAACCAGGGCGCTATCTCGAAGAAACGGTCCATGGAGGCATAGCCATAGCGGAGAATGCTGTACTCAGGGATGATCCATAAGAAAAGACCGCAGGCTATAAGGAACACAAGCAGCGCTACATAGCCAACTATGGAACTGAAGAACGAATTTATTTCCTTGATGAAAATACTGCGCATTTATCCTTTATTGTTCGGGGTGGGCAAATATAATAAAATGCCCTTCGCTTTCAAGGGATTGCGAAAACAGTAAAAGTTAAAATTTGGGAGGACTTTGAGTGATCGGAATGCGTTATCGCTTATCATAGAACAAATTTACTTGTACTGTCCGGCAATGCTGAAAAGTTGATGACTTAGCAAAAGAACACGATCATCCCTACAACCACACTTGCCATTGCGGCTACCAGCACAGCCCCGGCAGCGATGTCCTTTATTATTTTTACTTCGGGGTGCCATTTGTTGTCGCACCAGAGGTCGCATAGTTTTTCTATGCAGGTATTCAGAGCTTCGGTGATCCAGACAACCGCAATGGCAAATATTATGGCTGTCCATTGAATGGGGCTTAAATGCCGGATGAAACCTGCAATAATGGCAACTACTGCGGCTATAGCATGGAGCCGGGCATTTGGTTCCTGCTTAAATATTTGGCGGAGGCCGGCAAAGGCGTATTTAAAGCTGTTGCCGCGTGCGGCTATATGCATTGTTTTCCTGGGTGTTGGGTCTTGGGGCTTCATATGGTGTTATTGGAATGGCGGGAAATACTGATTAGCGAAGGATAAATTTGGGTACTTAACTCCGATTCGGCTGCAAACAAAATTTCAGCATGTCATGGTTCGACGGGGCTCACCATGACAGTTCTTCGATTTTTTCTACTAAATATAGACTCCAAATTTATTGGTTTTGCCGTATAGTTAGCCAGGAGAAGAGAAATATGACCAACAAAGTGATAATTGCACCGGCTGCGATTTGCAGGAATGCAAAGTGTATCCGGGTTTCAGCCTCATTCAGGGAGCGGCCTGCTATTATGTAACCCTTCGCGCCGTTGTAGGAATAGGGTAGTATTACCGTAGCCATCCTCTCGCCGGTTTCCGGCTGCCAGGATATTCTGTTTTCACCTTCATGTAAGGCAAACGTAAGTGAGCCAACAGGTGAGGCTGGGTATTTACCGTTGAGCATTCCTGAACCCGCCACCACCGCAGCATCGGCATTACAGATAAGTGCAAACGGGGAGAGGCTTTTGCCTATATCAACGGCCGGCATTCCAGCCATTATTTTCGTGGCATCTTCCCCCGCTTCCAGCCTGATTTTCACATCGGTAGCTACCTGGGCTGGTATCTCATTTGCCGACAACCGTATATACTGCTGAACGACCATGTACATGGTGGCGAAAATACACATTGCTGCAGCGCAAAGAGGCAGGCAATGTCTAAAAACAGTTTTCATATTTTTTTTGACGAATAACGGAGATTCGCGTCATAAAATTGTGGAGACATGCTCTGTTTTGCTAGGGGTTAGACAACCATGAAATTTAATACGCTGCTGCTATTGCAGGCCATTAATAAGATCGTCTAATTCTCCTTCAGCCAAATCTGCAACTTCAGATTTGTCATATATCCTCATCAGGAAAACCTTTCTATTTATAACCTTAACGTGTGTTATCAACCTTGCCCCACCTGATTTAGGAACGATGACAAAATAAAGTACACCATCTTACTTGTTCTTTTCCATTTTTACTTCGTTGTAAAAGTCTTTAAATAATTCATTATTCGCAGATTTTACGCCTGGTAAAAAAGAAAAATAACTTCGCAATATGGTGTACTTTATTTCGTCAACGTTCCTTACCAGATTTTTTACCGGTTATTTTCATCCTTATTTTAAAACAACCTTTTTTTAACGCTACACCAGTTTGCGGATTGTCTTTCAGTATTTTTTCGAGGGCATCTATGTCCTGCACAATTAGCGGATACTTTTTGTATAAATGCTTTAGATCCTTTTCAAACTGTGGGGTAGGAATAATGTCATAACTCATTGAGCAGCTGTTGCAGGGTTTTAGGCTTCAGGGTGCCCGCTTCAATTTGTTCAACTTCCTTCAAAGCTTTTTTGAATTTCTTAAATTCAAGATTAGCCTTCCATTTTGCAGTTAATCTGGCTAATGGGAATAGGTGACGGGAGGTGTTTTTGAATGAAAAATCATCGTTCTCTTTCTCATTAGAAAAAGCAGCACTCAAATGTTCATTGATCTTAATTGAATTACCCATCGAGCGCAAATTTACTAAATTTTCAACAAATGCTAATTTATTCCCTTTCAATTCCTTAATGGTTAAACAACCGCGCTATCAAAAACGCCGCTGCTGCTGCTACCGAACCTATGAGCATAACCCTGATAGCACCGCCAAGCGGATTTTGACCGGTAACCTTGGCCTTGAAGAAGCCGAAAAAGAACAGGCAAAGTACGGTGATAGCCGCCGACCATTTGAGCCCATCTATAGGTTGCGATGTGAAAAAATAGGGCGACAGGGGAACAAGGCCGCCCACGATGTAAGAGAGGCCAATGTTCATTGCGCTGTTGCGGGCGCGCTTGGGGTCGGGCTTTTCCAGCCCCAGTTCGTAGCGCATCATAAAGTCCACCCATTTTGCCTTGTCTTTTGCCATCTCTTCCACCACCTGGCGCTGGGTCTCCTCGCTCATGCCCATTTCGGCAAATATCAGCCGCACTTCTTCTTTTTCTTTTTCCGGCAGGTTGTCCACTTCCCATTCTTCCCTTTTCTGTTCGGCATTGTAGTGGTCCACCTCTGTTCTGCCGGCCAGGTAACCACCCAGGCCCATAGCTATAGAGCCTGCTGCAATCTCTGCAATTCCCGCTATTACTATGATGTGGGTGTCGTGTACGGCACCGCTAAGCCCGGCAGCTAATGCAAACGGCACGGTGAGCCCGTCGCTCATTCCGATAACAATATCCGTAACAATTTCTGAGCTATAAAAGTGCTCTTCGTGATGAACGTGCTCTGCCATTTAGTAAGTGCCTTTACGGATGTGAAAGTAGGTAAAAACAGGATGCGGAAAGATGATTCACGTCAGTTGTGAAGTTTCACGCAAAGGTCGCAAAGTTTCACGCAAAGAAGGCGCAAAGGTCACCGTGACAAGCTCACCAAAACATAATATAAGTGTTTGACAAATCGTGGTGAGAACATTTGTGCTATGTAGCCGCGAGTCGATCACCCCAGATTTCTTCGGCATTCGCCTCATAAATCATCCCCTCTTTGAAGGAAAGAGGGGAGTGTGTTGCGCACCCTTTCGCGAGACCACGGTGTCATTTTAAAAGAACTATTGAGCAATAAATTTTTTACTGCAAATGACAGAATTTCTATTTGGCATTGCCGAATTGCGAAATTGTCGAATTGTCAAATTGGCTAGTGTACCTCATGCATCAGTTTACGTATCAATGGCGAAGCCACAATTAAAACGACCCCGAGGATAAGCGCATAAACCGACAGCCCTTTGTAACCCTCGGTATAAGCCATCAGCTTGTCGTGCAGGGTGGCGTTGGGGGAGGTGATAGACATGTCGGCGCCAAAAATGCCGGCGAAGTATTGCCCGTAGGCGCTGGCCAGGAAGAGCAGGCCCATCATTACGCCGTGCAACCGTTTAGGAGATAGCTTGGTCATTATAGACATGCTTATGGGTGATAGGCACAGCTCGCCTAAGGTGACAACTAAGTAGGCGAAAGTAAATACGCCCAGGGAGGTCATACCTGTTTTCCCGATGTCTTCAAAAAAACGGGTGTAAAAGAATATATAGAACGCAAGGCTAACAAACAGGAACCCCAGGCCGAATTTCACCACGGTGTTGGGCTCAAATTTCTTTTTGTTCATCCAAAGCCAGAGAAGACCTACAAACGGGCTGAAGAGGATAACGAAAACTGAATTCGATGAGTTGTTAACTTCATTAGGATTAATGTTAAATCCCAATAGCTCATGCTTCACATTATATAGTGCGTATAAACTAAGAGAGCCGCCAGCTTGTTCAAAAAAAGCCCAGAAAAAAATTGAAAAAATAATAAACACCAACGCTACAACTATCTTTTGCTGTATGTTACTAAAATACCGGAACACGCCATAAAACACATATACAAGGCCAACGACGTCTATACAGATCCTAATATTGAGCGGCATTGCCGTAGCAAAAGCAGACACATTAAATAGTAAAACGGTACCGATAACAGGAAGTAAAATAATTGTATAGGGTACGGCGCCACTGCGCTTCTTCTCATTCAATTCTCCGCATCTGAATATTTCATAAATAATATAAACCAAAGCCAGGGGGCCAATTGTGTACATGAATTTATCGGTATAGTCAGTTTTTTTCACCAATAAGAGTATTAACGGAATGGCTAAAAGAGAGCCGCCATATACCATTACATCGTGCATTCTTATCTTGCCGGTTGAGAATTTCCCGACAAGCGGGGATAGGCCAATCGGACCTAATGTTCTTTTGGTGAAAATGAAAATTATTAATCCTAATGACATACCGATTCCAGCTAATGAAAATGCAGCATTCCAAGAATAATTATTAGCTACATGAATACATATCCACCCTCCTGCCAATGCACCAACATTAATACCAGAATAAAACAAGCCAAACCCAGCGTCCTGCCGAGGGTCACCTGCTTTATACAATTGTCCCACCATTGTGGATATATTGGGCTTAAAGAAGCCAGTGCCAACTATGGTAATGCTGATGCCTATATAAAACAAATCCTGAGGTGAAAATGCCAGCGTAAAACTTCCGGTTATCATTAGTAATCCGCCCCAGAAAATTGATTTCCTGAACCCAAGTATCTTGTCGGCAAACAGCCCGCCTATGAATGCCAGCGCATACACGAAAGCCTGTGTAGCACCATACTGAAGGTTAGCGCTATAGTCTGTTAGGCTAAGCTTTTTCACCATAAAAACGATGAGCATACCCCTCATGCCATAGAATGCAAAACGCTCCCACATTTCAGACAGGAAGAGGTACCAAAGCTGCTTGGGGTACTTGCCTTTAAAATCCTGTATTTCTTCTAATGTCTGTGCTGCTGTAGCCATTATAATTTCTGATTAAGAACGGTTTGGAGTACCAAAATAAGTTTATTTTTTTATTCACCCGTTTTCTACCCCATAATAGAAAAGTGAGCCTACGAATTTTTGAAGGACAGTTTTTCTTTAATCAGGAAAAATAATAACTTTGTATAACTATGGCGCGTCAAGAAACGGTTTTATTTAAAATGGATCGGAAATTTTCCGTTGAAAGAGAAGTTGTTACACAAGCTGTAATAGATACTTTTTTAAAATTAGGAAGAAAATTGCCGAAAAAGCGGAAAGTAATAAAAATAAAAGCAGATTAATGCTGTAATTTCTTGCTCTAATTCTTTTCCCTGAAAGGATTTATATACTCCTCTACTAACAAACAAAAATCATTAAAGGTAAGGTCGTTAATATCCAGGCCGGATTCTTGAATGATTTCCGGTAATGCCTTTTCATTAAAATGGGCATAGCTTTTAATGATGGTTAAGTGTCCCTCAATTACTTCCTTACCTGAAGCGGCCTGCAACCAATCCCTTACAATCTTTATTACTTTTTTCGGTTCATTATTATGGGCCTTTGTGTCTATGCCGTTCAAATCTGAAATAAACTGTTGGTACAAATATTTCTCCTTCTCAAGAACCAATGCAACTTTACTTTTTTGCGTATCATCGCCAAACTTTTTAGCGCCAAAGAACAGGCCCAACTCAAAAGGCATATTAAACCTCGGCAGCACTTTTTTGCTGGTTTCTATCCGCGACAGGTCGTGTATCCCAAATTTACATTGCTCAAGGATATGCTCAATTTTTGACAGCCTGTTGTGGAGCGCATTATCCTCTTCCAATGCGCTCCGGGGCATAAAACCGCATTTATAAACAGTGAACACTATAGCATACAGCAAATCCCTGAACCCATCGTCAAACGGACAATTGATAAATACTGAATTGTTATAGGATTTGGTCATAACAACGGGTGTGCATAAAATGGACGTTTCTAAACTCTATACAATTTATCTCACCCCGTGCATCATTTTTTTTAGTCTGCCTGAAATAAGGAATAATAATACTGATGCCACTCCTGAAAGCACAACAAACACCATAAAGAACTCAAAAAGGTTATGAATGGTGAAGCCAACAAAATGAGGGTTATCCATGCTGATCTTAGCAGTTTTTAGAAAATCTGCCTGTGCAGGCGATGGTACCAATCTTTTATCTAAGACGGCCTGTAGGTCTATGCCTTGTTTGGAAGCAGCAACAAACTTATCCGTAGTATTGGGAATGAGTGCGCCAAGTGTTCCTGCCAGTGCGTACCCGGCTGCGTTTGACAGGAAAAATACCCCAAAAAGCAATGAGGAAAACCGCTGCGGCGATAACTTTGAAACAAGCGACAATCCTATTGGCGACAGACATAATTCGCCTAAAGTATGTAACAGATAAAGAATGATAAGCCAGCCAACGCCCATTTTTTCTGTCATACCCAAAGACCTTACCCGCATAGCTATAACAAAATAGCCAGCGGACAGCAGTAGTAAGCCTATTGATTGTTTAACGGGAGATATCGGTTCTTTGCCTTTTTTGCTTAGTTGCACCCACATCCAGCTAAATGGGAATGCAAATATCACGATGAATATTGCGTTGAAATTCTGCACAAGGCTTGGCGGCATCTGCCATCCGAGAATGTTTGTATCTGTTTGCTGGTCTGCAATAAAGGTAAGGGAAGAACCAGCCTGCTCAAAACAAGCCCAGAAGAAAATAACAAAGAAACCTACGATATAAATAACAAGGATACGTTGTGTTTCTACTTTGGTCAAAGATTTATCGGTAAGGATAAATACTGCAAGGCTTAAACCTGAAGCATAAATAAAGGGGTAAACGAACGTCTTAATAGGAGAAGAGGCAAGAGCACTGAAATACCCACCCAGCCCTGATGCGCCGGATGGAATGGGCATTGAAGATGGGTCCCAGGCCAGGTACTGGAAAGTAAAATAGAGCGCAAGCATTAAGAGGCTGATAAGGAAAATTGATTTTCCTGTAAATTTTGCTTCCACAGTATCCTCGCTCACCGCTGCCGCAACTGCGCCCTTTCGTGGGCGTCCGCCTATAGGCTTGCCCTCGGGAGTTACGATATACTTATTTTTAAGGATAAAGAAGGTAATCGTGGCAATAAGCATCGCGGCGCCCGCGGCTAAGAATCCATACTTAAAAGCTTCTACTACCCGCACATCGCCATGTTTTACATCACCGACCGTAGAACAAATAAAGTTGCCCAAAAAGGCCCCAACATTTATGCCCATATAGAATATGGTAAAAGCCGAATCCAATCGGGTATCTGCCTTAGGATAAAGGCTGCCTACCATAGAAGATATGTTTGGCTTGAAAAAACCGTTCCCAAGAATGATAACACCTAATGCTATGTACATTATAGTTTGAGCGAAGTGAAGGTCCGTTTTGTATTGCGAAGCGCTCATAAAAAGCATGAACTGCCCGACCGCCATTGTTAGCCCACCGAGAATAATGCAATTCCTGTTACCTAGGAATTTATCGGACATAAAGCCGCCCAACATAGGTGTTAGATAACAAAGTCCTAAAAAGCCCCCATAGATAAGAGAACTGTCAGAATCTTTAAATGCAAGCGCATTAATAAGAAACAGGGATAATATGGCGCGCATACCATAAAAGTTAAACCGCTCCCACATTTCTGTGGTGAATAGTACCCCTAGGCCTTTCGGATGACCTTTGCGCGGTGGTGTTTCTTCTACATTAATGGGCATATCTAACGTAGTTCCAACTTGTTGTTCCTGACTCATAAATTAGTTTTGTATTTTACGGAAGTGCCAAAATAAATAAAATAATCAGCGTTGCGCATTTTTTTTACTTTTTTTGCCGATAATTGGATAAAATGAAAAATATTCTTCTTTTAGGGTCGGGTGGGCGAGAGTGTGCTCTTGCGTGGAAACTGAGCCACAGTCCGCTATGCGGCAGCTTTTATATAGCCCCAGGCAATTCGGGTACCAGTGAGTATGGCATAAACCTGCCTATATCTTACAACGATTTTGAAGGTATCAAGAAAGCCTGTATCGAGCATAAAATAGATATACTGTTTCCCGGCCCCGAAGACCCGCTGGTGAACGGCATATGGGACTTTTTCAGGAACGATCCGTCGCTGCGGCATATTATTGTTGCAGGGCCTTCTAAAGATGGCGCACAGTTAGAGGGAAGCAAGGCGTTCTCTAAAAAATTTATGGCGCGGCATAATATACCTACAGCGGCCTATAAGGAGTTTACAAAGGATAGTTTCGAGCAGGGCGTGGCCTATATAAAGCGCAGCGAAATGCCCATTGTGATAAAGGCAGATGGACTCGCAGCAGGCAAGGGCGTGGTAATTGCCCAGACTTCTATCGAAGCCGTAAAGGCATTCCGGGCTATGGTTATGGACAGACAGTTTGGTGAATCAGGCGCACGGGTGGTAATAGAGCAATTCCTTGATGGGATAGAGCTGTCTGTTTTTGCACTTACTGATGGTACAAACTATGTGCTACTGCCAGAGGCCAAAGACTACAAACGGATAGGGGAGGGTGATAAAGGCCCGAACACTGGCGGCATGGGCGCTATATCGCCGGTGGCATTTGCTGATGCTGCGTTTATGGAGAAAGTTACGGAGCGCATCATAAAGCCAACCATAAAGGGACTCAGGGCAGAAAACATTACCTATAAGGGCGTTATTTTCTTCGGCCTGATTAGTGTGAAAGGGGAGCCGCTGGTAATAGAATACAACTGCCGTTTTGGGGATCCCGAGACAGAGGTGGTGATACCGCGCTTAGAAAATGACCTGGTGGAACTTATACTGAAAATGCATGAGGGTAAGCTGGATGAGGTAACGGTGCAGCACAGCCACAAAGCTGCAGGTGCGGTGATGATGGTATCGGAAGGTTACCCCGGAGATTATGCAAAGGGTAAGGTGATGACGGGATTTGAAAAAGTGCGGAACAGTCTGTTATTTCATGCCGGTACTGTTAGTAAAGACGGTGGTATCGTAACCAATGGCGGGCGTGTACTGGCAGTTACTTCATATGGAGAAAATATTAAGGCTGCGCTTGCGAAATCGTACGAGAACGCGGCGCATATAGACTATGAAGGGAAGTATTACCGGAAAGATATTGGGTGGGAGTTTTTGTAGGTCTCCAAACTTGCCTCGGTAAATTTCACGCAAAGGGCGCAAAGAACACATTGGTTATACTATACGCCGGATAAAAATGTGCATTGAATTTAAAAGCCTGAAAGGCTTTAATGTGAATAGCTCCCGGTGCAACCCGGAGTTTTCAGGGTTATACAAGTTGAACCCCGCCGGGGTTCAATGAACACATCTATTTTCCCACCGGTTTCACCGGTGGCTATTCATAATTTAAGCCCTATCGGGCTTGCCCGCTTATCACTGCACAAACTTATGCGGCGAGAAGTATAATTCACGCAAAGACCGCAGAGGCTTGTGCTATCTACGTTTACAATAGCATTTCATTGATACGAAATTAACTACCTGACCATGACCGTGATAATTGCCGCTACTATTTCAAACGCGTAAAGAGCGAGAAAGATAATCATTAGGATGCCAATATATTTGAACATCCCTTTCAAATATTTAATCGCCCGGTTAAATTGTTCCCTGTTGTTGGTTGTTATTGCCGACTTGATATTTGTGGCATATTTCAACAGCGCATAGGTAGGATAAATATAAACCCCGATAAGGACTGCAAAAATAGCGATGACAATTGCTGGTCCGGCTGCGCCAAGACTTGAAAATGGCGAGTTGCTTCCGTAAGACTGGGCGAATGTACCCATAAACATACTGAAAAACACACCAATAATAAGCAACAGGCTTAGCATTATGAAACCCAATATGGCAAGGAATTTAGTCCATCTGGCCATTTCCAGGAAGTTGCTTTTAGCTTCCGCGTCAATCTCTATCTTAAATATGTCGGTGAGGCCGCTGTTGTATTTTTCCATTGTTTTTATCTTCAAAAGTAAGGAAAACAGTAAAAGGTAAATTGATTATTACATGCCGTGGCACCGTTTATATTTCTTCCCGCTTCCGCACGGGCATGGGGCATTCTTTGAAACTGTTCCGTAATTTATCTTTTCCGGCTTTTTTGTTTCATTGGCGAACATTTCAAACAAGTCCTCATCAAGCTCATCCTCGTCAAGCCCATCATCATCGTAATAATCGTCATCAAATGGTTTATTTATTCTTTGGAATTGTTCCGTTACATCCCTTATATGGGAATATACATCATCGAAAAACTCGCCAGTAAGTGAGCTTTCCGCGCTTGCAATTTCTTCCCTCACCTCTTCAATAGTTGCTGAAACCATTACCGACACCCATCCTTTTTTATAGAGTGCAGCTATTGTTTCTAATAATTCCGTTGCCTTCAGGTGGATGGCAGCATTTACTGTAAACGCAATAACATCGGTATCAAATAAATGCGCATCCTCCCGGTTCGCAGCAAAGTGTTCAAAGACATTCTTCAAGCATTGCAACAGTTTTTCCCGCGATTCGGGAGCGTGCAACACAAATTTTGGTAATTCGCACAGAAAGACGATTTTGGAAGATGTATTCCCGGGGCTTTCCACCAGAAAGTTATAGATCATTTCCAGCTTTGCCTCCGAGAAGTTTTTGAAATATCGGGCGAGTACCGTATCGCCCCAATCCATTACCCAGAATTCCTGGCAATCGGCTGGTTGCCTGTAGAATTCGATTACAGAAGGTAGCGTTGCTTCATCGTCTAAGTATGGAAGTATCAGTAAGGCATTTAACACCGCCGCGCTCCAGTCGCCGACTTCCTGGATATATCCGTAGCCAGTAATAGCGATGGTCAGAATTCTTTCACACTCAGCTATCAGCCCCTCTTTGTTGCTATTTATACACTCTTTCAGTTCGGGTATGTCAATGTCCCACTGCCCGCAATAAAGAAATTCAAATTCGGGGGATGAGGCCTCCATCAATACGTTTTGTTCTTGCAACGTATAATCTTCCTGCTGGAGGGCACGGACAACCGTTTTTTTATATTCGGCAATCTTTTGCGCTGCGCGTTGCAACCGGTATTTTGTCACAACCTGCTTTAGTTGCCTGGGGAGAACATTGTCAAGTTCCACTTCTTCGAGCAAAGCTATTTGCGCCTCAGCTTCTTCAAACTCATAAGTTGATGCATAGTAATTAACGAGTATTGAAATGAATGCTTTAAACTCGCTCAGATGGAACACTTTGCGGTCCGGATAAAACGCTCCAATATCGAATCTGCCGTTGAGGAGGGCTTCAATTGCCTGCGTATTGTTGTCAATAAGGTATTCTTCTACTTTAAAAGCAAGTGAGAAAATATAGTCGGGGAACAACCGGAGCATTTCATCATTGAGCCTGGATGCTTCTTTTATTTGTTCGTTCTTAACGTGCCAAACAACCAGGTAGTTTCTCAGAAATGGCAGTTTGGGATACCGTTTTATGTACTTCTCTAACTTATGTTTTATTGAGGCTTTTCCTTTTTGAGATTTCTCGTATAGCTCCTCCAGTTCGTCTTCCAACTCGTAGGGAGTCTCTACATAATTATCTACCTCATCAGGCCCATAAACGATGATGTAGTTTTTGTCTTTTATGCTCATGGCTGGGAATGTTATCGATCAACTTTACTATTCTCTTTATTCAGTCTCTTTTTTGCAGGCTGCGTTATTTCTTTGAAATTATTACCTTCGTGCCTGATTTTTTTCAAGGTCTTTACAAGTTTTATAAACTACGGTGCCGGTAAATGCTCTAATTGAGTCAGCCATTCATTAAAATGGATACATTCGCTTCTTAGTTTTTCTAAGCGGATATCTTTGAGAATTAATATGCCATCATTGATTTTATCATAGGAATCGCACAAGGCGAGTATTCTTTTTGACGGGGCAGTTTCCGGGCTTTCATTGATCAGTTCAGGATTATTATCTGGCGCCGAATTCCTGATATTCGTAAAGCAATTTTTGGGAAGTGTATTGTAGAGACCCAACCACCGTTCCATGATTGTTGTATCGGAATACAATAATGTTTCATATTCATGCAGTTGAATGTAGGGTATGAATTTATGAAACTTTAAGTCTTCTTTCAGAAGTCTTTCCATCTCGGTTATTCTGCTGTACGGTTGAAGGTGTATAGTAGTTGACTGCCCGGGAAAATCATTTTTTAATCCGTACAGATCAATCAATGTTGTGTGATAAACATCTGGACATTCACGGAACCATTGCGTTATATCGTTTTTGAATTTCTGATAACTTACAATCCCGCCTCTTTTTCTTAATTTTCTACTGGTGAGCACCTTCCTCACTTCGGCGTATATTCCAAAATTTAGCAGGTGCGGCCTCAGCATATCTGTAACAAACCGTTCTTCCGAAAAGCCTTCTGCCGTAATGTTTAGCCTGATCATGGTTTGCCTCCTATTATATTTTTATCCCACAATTCACCAAGAGAATATTCATTTAACCATGTCTCAAGCTTTTCCGGCTCTAATCTCCTAAAGACAGTTTCTGCCTCTTTTTTTTCAACTACAATTATGTCTTCTGCTTCAAATTCATTCACAATACTTACGGATTGAGTGGAAACAATTACCTGGCTCCGTTTTGAAGCTTTTTTTAATAATCCAGCTAAAATTGTAATTGCCGAAGGGTGAAGCCCTAATTCAGGTTCATCCAACAAAATCATTTTCGGGAGATTCTTTTGAAGCAATAGGGTAGCCATGCATATAAACCGCAACGACCCATCTGAAAGCTCATTCGCGGTAAACGTTTTATCAGAGTATTTATCATTCCATTCCAGCCGAATGTTTTCTTCATTTAGCGGATTAGGCCCTAAAACAAAGTCCCTGAAAAATGGAATAACTAATTGCACGGTTTTTACTATTCGCCCATAATACTCCTCTTGCGTGTGTTTCAGAACGTATAGAAATGCAGCAAGATTAGACGCATCTTCAAATAAAAACTTACTATCAGAGATTGAGCAGTATTTCTTTACACCGGCGGTTTCACTTGTGTCGTGAAAATGATAAACGCGCCATTCTTTTAAAACGTCGTAGACTTGCTCAGCAATTTTATTTTTTTTTGCGCTATTCGCTAATTGACTTTCTTCTACTAATATAGCGATTGGTTCCCAGTCAAGTTTATTAATACTTGTATTATGCACACCGCAATATTCTGATGTGACAAATAATGTATCATTCTGAGTTGGTTCTAATACTAATTGATAAGAGTTTGGTGAAAACCCTGCGGTGATAGCTATATTTTTTGTTGTTTTGCTGTCATAGTATAGTAAGCTATCCGCCCCAACCCTAAGAGAAATGCTTTTTAATCGTCCTTCAATAATATTTCTTAATAGCTTAAACAGTGAAATGAAATTGCTCTTACCCGCGCCATTCTGACCAATTAAAACGTTCATTCTCGTCAATAAGATGTCCTGATCTCTAATAGACTTATATCCTCGAACTAACAACGTTTTCAATAAATGATCGCTCATACCTAGTATTTAAAATCATGTGTACAATCAATACGCCCTTGCAAACAACACTCTCTCCTTAGAAGGCTTTCCTGTAAGCACACACTGGCCTTCCTCTTGCTCATTGTTTAGCGGGATGCAGCGAATGGTGGCCTTTGTGAGTTCCTTTATCTTTTCCTCGGTTTCGCTGGTGCCGTCCCAATGTGCTGATATAAAGCCTGGTTTTTCATCGAGCGCCTTTACAAAAGCATCCCAATTGTCTATTTTGGTAGTATTGTCTGTGCGGAATTGTAGTGCGCGCTGGTACATGTTGGTCTGTATATCCGCAAGCAGTTTTATCACGTGTCCGGCAAGGTTATCCAGCGCTATGCTTTCTTTTTCTTTCGTGTCGCGGCGGGCTACTTCGGCTATGTTATTTTCAATGTCGCGCGCGCCGAGGGTAATGCGTACAGGTACGCCCTTCAATTCGTATTCTGCGAATTTAAAGCCGGGGCGGGTGTTGTCGTCATTGTCGAACTTTACCCTGATGTTATTTTGCTTCAGTGTTGCAATAAGGTCGTTTGCGAGGTTATTTATCTTTTCCTGGGTATTCGGGTCTTTATTGAAAATAGGAACGATAACCACCTGCAGCGGTGCCAGTTTTGGTGGAAGCACAAGGCCGTCATCATCGCTATGGGCCATCACCAAGGCACCCACAAGCCGTGTGGAGACGCCCCAGGAAGTTGCCCATACATACTCCCGGTTGTTGTTCTTATCCTGGAACATTACCTCGAACGCCTTAGCAAAGTTCTGCCCCAGGAAGTGCGATGTGCCTGCCTGTAGCGCCTTGCCATCCTGCATCAAGGCCTCAATGCAATAGGTGTCTTCTGCTCCTGCAAACCGCTCGTTTGCGGTCTTTACCCCACGCACCACGGGCATTGCCATATATTCTTCGGCAAAAGTGGCATATACCTCCAGCATTTTCTTTGTTTCCTCTATAGCTTCCTCTTTCGTGGCATGTGCGGTATGCCCTTCCTGCCACAAAAACTCGGTGGTGCGCAGGAACAGGCGGGTGCGCATCTCCCACCTTACCACATTAGCCCATTGGTTTATGAGCAGCGGCAGGTCGCGATAAGATTGTATCCAGTCTTTGTAAGTGTTCCAGATGATGGTTTCAGATGTGGGCCTTACGATCAGTTCTTCTTCCAGCTTGGCGTCCGGATCCACGATTACGCCGCCACCGTTGGGGTCGTTCTTCAGGCGGTAGTGGGTTACCACTGCACACTCCTTTGCAAAGCCTTCCACATGTGCTGCCTCTTTTGATAAGAAGCTCTTGGGTATGAATAACGGAAAGTAGGCATTCTGGTGGCCGGTTTCCTTAAAACGTTTGTCTAATTGGTCCCGCATGTTTTCCCACAAAGCGTAGCCATGTGGTTTTATGACCATACAGCCTTTCACGGCTGAATAGTCGGCCAGGCCTGCTTTTAGTACGATATCATTGTACCACTGCGCATAATCGTCTTTTCTATTTGTTAAAATCTTTGACATAATAAACTTAGCAACCTTTTAGCAGTCTATTTACTTGGTGAAATGTGGCAAATGTAGTAATTTCACTAAGTAATTTACGCTAAAAACCAAGAAAGATGAAACGTTTCGTGTTAACAGGTTTACTGCTTGTGGGAATTGGCTCCGCTGCTATGGCGCAGACCGATGATATCTATGCCAATGGCTCCGACCAAAGGAATGCCAATGCCGCAGATAGTAACCGCCATCATTATGATAACAATAATGGCAATGACCGGAATTACAACAATGCGGATAACAACGCACCGGATAATTACCAGAGCTATAACAATGGCGATGATTATGTGGATTACGATGATGACTCTTATTCATCCCGTATAAACCGCTTTGATAACTCATTTTACAATATGGGTTATTACAGCACATTCTACAATCCATTCTGGTACAATCCTATGTGGGTTGATCCATATTGGGGGTATAATCCCTGGTATTCAGGTGTAGGTATCAGCTTTGGTGTTGGGCCTTGCTGGAACTCCTATTGGGGTTGGAATTCGTGGTATGGCTATGGCGGCTTCGGCTGTTTTAGTTATCCGTTCTATGCAGGTGGCTGGTATGGTCATTACTATGGTGGCGGCGGCTACTGGAACAGGTACTATGGCGGCATTGAAGGGCGTTATGGTGGTGGTTACAGGTATGCCGGGGGCTATGGGCCGCGCCAGTCGAGCATCGGTTACAGGTTAAGCTCTCATACCACAGGTAACGGTTTGCGTACTTCTGCTTCAAATGGTGTAGGGCTTCGCAGTTCAACACTCGCCTCTGCTACCCGAGTGAACAATGGTGGTAATAGAAGTGCAGGCAGCGGACAACGTACCAGCAATGCCGGTGGTAATTATGGTGGCAACCGATCCCAGGGCGGCCAGCGGTTCAGCCAGGGCCAGGGGCAAAGAACGAGTGGTGGACAGAGAATGAGCGGTGGGCAGCAAGCCCGTGGCAACTACGGTGGTAACCGTGGCGGCTATAATGGCGGCGGCCAGGCCCGTAGTTTTGGCGGCGGTGGCAACCGTAGCATGGGCGGCGGTGGTTTTGGCGGCGGTCAGCGTAGCGCAGGCGGCGGCGGTGGTGCAAGATCTGGTGGCGGCGGTGGCAGCCGTAGCGGTGGTGGCGGACATGGCGGCGGTGGTCGCAGATAATTCATGCCTGCTCTGCTATTAGTGGTTCAAAATGATCGTTAATAAATTTATAAAAAGGCATTATTACTTAGGGTGATAGTGCCTTTATAGTTTCAGGCTTATAGGCGTCTAATAAAAGGCATGGTTTTTGTGTTTGCCGGGCGTTATGATGATTCGTTTTTATTAAACGTTCGGTTTTATTATTAGTCAAAAGCAAAAATGAAAAGTATGCGCAATTTTGGATTTGTATTGTCGTTGGCGCTTGTGTCTGGCTCTTTAGCAGCTTCAGCCCAGGATAGCAGGGAGGCTTATAATTTTTCGAATACCACGGTGCAGGGTACTGCCCGTTCCATGGGATTTGGCAATGCGCTTGGTTCTGTGGGCGGCGATTTTAGTTCGTTGAGTGTAAATCCGGCGGGTCTCGGTATCTACCGGAGTTCGGAGATGGAGATAACCCCATCGTTAAGGATGAATACTGCCAGCAGCAGCTACTCATCTACTACGACTACAGATAATAATACCCATTTCAATTTCAATAACTTTGGTTTTGTGTTCACTAATGCTCCGAAAGGTAAGCGTTACGATCACCGTAACTGGAAAGCGGTGTCTTTTGCCTTTGGTATGAACAGGCTGGCCGACTTTAACCAAAACTATACTTATCAGGGCTACAATAATTCAAGCTCGGCGGCCCTTGCGTTTGAATCGGATGCAAATCATTTTCCGGGCAATCCTAATTCTGTCAATCCAAATAATTCATTGGGGTACCTGGGGTATAATTCTTACCTCCTTAACCAGAATGCTGCAGGCCAATATTATTCCATTGTGCCATTTGGCGGCGTGAACCAATTGAAAAGTATGCAAACCAATGGCGGCATCAACGAATATACCATATCGCTGGGCGGGAACTACAAAGAGAAATTGATGCTGGGTGCAACCTTGGGCATCCCAACCATCAACTACCAAAGCAGCGCATACTACCAGGAAACAATTGCTGATGGGAATAGCAGCAGCAATCCATACGGATTCAACTCCTTTAATTATAACCAGGATCTTCGCATTACCGGCACCGGTATAAATGCCAAGATCGGTGCAATTTATAAGATATCAAACATCTTCCGTATAGGGGCTGCGTTCCATTCCCCCACCTGGTATTCGATACATGATGTATCTAACCTGGGTATAACCACAACCCATAACGACACAGTTGCTACGCTTACGGTTGACAACGGCTCTCTGCCGCAAAATCGTTTCGATTACAATCTTTCTACCCCGTGGAAAGGTGTGCTGAGCGCCACTGTAATGCTGAACAATTTTGGGTTTATTACCGCGGACTATGAATTTGTTGACTACAGTTCTATGCGCTACCAGTTCCCAACTGGGGTCGATTATGCAAACGGAACTACCTTTCAGCAGGAAGCAGACGCTATAAACCAAACGATAAAGAAAACTTACCAGGCGGCATCTAACTTCCGCCTCGGGGGTGAGGCAAGGATAGGTAAGGACTTTATGGCGCGCCTGGGTTTTGGCTACTATGGCAATGCCTTTACCTCTTATGGCGAATCGACAGCGAACAACCCTTATACAACCCAACGCATAGATGTGAGCGCAGGGGTAGGCTTCCACTTTCATCATTTCTATACCGACCTTGGTTATGTACACAGTATGTACACAGGTTACGAACAGCCCTACAACATAGCGTACAATGATGGGAATGGTAAGGACTATGTGATAGATGCGAAACCGGCAACAATACCCACAGCGAAAATAAATTATGCGCTTAATAATTTGGCGCTGACGCTTGGGATTAAGTTTTAAGGGGTTGACAAAGTAATAGACAGTTTTCGCCAATAAAAAACTGCGAACGGATAAGAATTCCCGTTAGGAAGAGACACCAAGACCGGGAGGGAAATTGACTTTAGCTAATATTTTTTTTGCCGCAGCAACCTTTTTCAAACTACCCGTTTTGTTTGCATTTTTCAATTCCGGGTTTATGGTAATGTGCAATTCCGGGAATAAATCATTACTATAAAAGGCTTTGCTTTCGGTAAGGCGTTTCATGGCTTTTAAGTTGTTAGATCTTGGGGATACCCGCAGTTTTCAGGATGGCATTAACTCTTTTCAATTTGTTGGGAAAAAGAACAATATCTGCATATTTGTTTAGTTCTGGGTTTCGCAAATAGCCTTTTGGGATCTTTATTTTTTCTTTCTTGTCTTTCATAATACACAAAATTAGTCCTTTTTCTTAACTAAAAAGGCTTCATAAACGATACCTTTTGTAAATTTTTCCCATATTCCATCTTTTAATCCGAAGACATAAAAGTCATTCTCTATAGCCTGAAGGTTATTGCTAATGCCAATCCGATATAGCCGCGTTCTTGCAAGGGTGCTACCAGTTGCAACAATATGAGCATCTGGATGATGCTCCGTAAAGGTATAAATGGTAGAGGCAACGGTAGCCAATACTTTCTGGCTATCACCATTATTAGTAACCACTAAATCATTAATTGTTGCTTCGTTATTATCTTTATCGCCAAAACCCAGATAATAATAGTTCTTCACATTTGCTTCCGAATACTGGACAATTTTTTTGACGGTGCCTTTGGGACCGGTGCTTTCAAACTCAAATATTCTTACACTATCGTCAAATTCTAGTGTGTATTTTTCTTCAATCATTTATTGAGACTTAAATTAGTTTCAATTTGTGACATTAATATGAGTTCATTTCCCAATCGCCCCAAACCGTTCCCAGTCTTTCCAAACCGCTTTGTAGCCATTCCGTTCTATCATACTTTTTACCTCGGCCACAGAGCGGCTGTCGTCTATTTCGAATTGCTCCAGCGATTCGTGTTCTACGGTATAGCCTCCGGGGTTTGTTTTTGAGCCAGCGCTCATAGTGGTTGCGCCAAGCCGGATGACATGGTCGCGGAACAGTTCATTTTCCCTGGTGGAGATACTTAGTTCTATCTCTTCGTTAAATATGCGCCAGGCGCATATAAGCTGTACCAGTTCCTTGTCGCTGATCACTACTTTGGGCTCAATAAGACCAGTAGCGGGGCGAAGGCGGGGGAAGGAGATACTGTATTTTGTTTGCCAGAATTTCTTTTCGAGATAGCCTACATGAAGGGCTGTGAAGAAATTATCGGCACGCCAGTCTTCAAGTCCTATCAATACGCCCAGGCCGATTTTGTGGATGCCGGCATTGCCCACCCTGTCTGGCGTATCCAGGCGGTAATCGAAGTTTGATTTCTTGCCCTTAGTATGGTATAATTTGTAATTGTCCTGGTGGTAGGTTTCCTGGTACACTAGTACGGCATATAGTCCCTCGGCAACAAGGGTTTTATATTCGTCTTCTTCCAGTGGCTGCACCTCTATAGATATATTGGCAAAGTGGGGGCGCAGCAGCCTGATGGCACTCTTCATATAGTCAACACCAACGGTTTTGGTGGCTTCCCCGGTTACGAGCAGCACGTGGTCGAAACCCTGTTGTTTCAGGTATTCCGCTTCCTGTAGTATCTCCCCGCCGGTAAGTGTTTTGCGTTTTATCTTGTTGTCATAGCTGAACCCACAGTAATTACAGATGTTCTGGCATTCGTTAGATAGATACAGCGGGGCGTAAAGCTGCATTGTTTTACCAAAGCGCTTTTGGGTAATGCGGTGGCTAAGCTGCGCCATCGGCTCCAAATACGGAGCAGCGGCAGATGATATGAGCGCTTTAAAATCCTCTATGTCCCTCTTGGTCTTATGCAATGCCCGCTCCACATCCGCTGCTGTTTTAGCATAGATGGAGGATAGCGCCTGATCCCAATCGTGTTTATCAAATTCTTCTTTAAACATCTTTCTTCTTTTTTCCCCTGGCAGCGTTGTTTATCAATAATGCTCCTCGTTGTTACTATAGTTTATGGTGTATTGATGCCGCTTAATTATGGCCCCCTTTAGGGACGGGGTTTAATTTAAAAATTCCGTAAGCGGGCTACTGCTTTCGGCATAAGCTTTTACGGTGCCCAACTTTGCATTCCAGGCCATACGCCCGGCTTCCACAGCCATTTTAAAGGCGGTGGCTATTTGTACGGGGTTGCCTGCTACAGCAATGGCCGTGTTTACCAGCACTGCATCGGCACCGGCCTCCATAGCAGCCGCGGCATGGCTTGGTGCGCCAATACCTGCATCAACGATCACGGGCACATTGCTCTGCTCTATGATGATGCGCAGGAAGTCGAGGGTGCGCAGGCCCATATTGCTACCAATTGGCGCGCCTAACGGCATTACGGCCGCCACGCCCACTTCCTCAAGCCGCTTACATAATACCGGGTCGGCATGGATGTATGGCAACACTATGAAGCCATCTTTCACCAATTGCTCTGCCGCCTTTAAGGTTTCTATAGGGTCGGGCATAAGGTACTTCGGGTCGGGATGTATCTCCAGCTTCAGCCAGTTTGTTTGCAGGGCCTCCCTGGCAAGATGAGCAGCAAAAATGGCCTCCTCAGCATTTCGCACGCCTGATGTATTGGGGAGCAGGCTTATATGCGAATGGTGAAGATGTTGCAGAATATCGTCGTCATCACCATCAATATTTATTCTTTTCAATGCAACAGTTACCAATTCGGAACCCGATGCCAGCAATGCATCTTCCATTAATTGGTGATTGCCAAATTTGCCAGTGCCGGTAAAAAGCCGGGATGTAAATGTTTTGCCTGCTATTGTCAGTAAGTCGTTCATGCTTTTTCAATTTTCTTTTTCAACCGGTCCATTGTCAACGTCCAATAAAAATTAAAATGCCGATACATAGTATCTAACATAAAATTGCTTTGTGTGAGTGTTACCTCTGTTTGATCCCCGATAGGATGGAGCCTAAACTCGATTACTGAATAATTGCCTGGTTCATCGGGTAAAGTGGATAATTTGCTCCAGTAATTATAGCTAAACAGTGCCTCGGGTTCATACTTCAGGATGGTACCCTTATCTTCATAGGGCTTGTTATGAAACATCCCTTTGAAAACCATGCTGCCGCCTACTTTCCAGTCCGAGACCACATCTACAGGTGTATCAAACAGCCACGCTCTTATCAACGCCGGTTCTGTTATGGTTTTCCATACTTTGGATGTGGATGCATTTACGGCTATTGTTTTACGGATAACTTTATTTGAGGGGTTTAAAACATCTATAAATCTCCCTGCAGCTTCTTTAACATCGGGCGCCCCAGATATGGCCCCCGATACTGCAATGCCATGCAGGCCGGTGGTCATCAACACTGACACATCGTCAACCGTTATGCCGCCAATGCCTACCACAGGGGGCGGGGTGATTTGCCTGGTCCGCAACTGCGCGAATAATTTTCTGTATCCATCAAATCCAAGCACGGGACTCAATTTCTTTTTGGTTTCTGTAAACCGATATGGCCCCAATCCAATATAGCTAACGGGTTTACCTTGCAAATGTTCGAAATCCGCAATGGTATTCGCAGTACACCCAATGATGCCACCCTTACCAAGCATTTCGTCTATATAATTTTGCGGCAATGGATCTTCTTTACCTACATGCACCCCATCGGCGTCCAGGTCGAGGGCTAATTTTATATCATCGTTTATGATGAACGTAGCGTCATATTTTTTACAAACCGCTTGCACTTCTTTCCCTACTCTGAAATACTCGTCATAAGAAACATCCTTCAGCCGCAGTTGTACCCAGTCCACACCTCCCATACAGGCCTGTTCCGCTAGTGCGGCGCTCGTGGTTATATACTGCAACTTGCTTATTTGCCTCATTACTGTATCAGTTGGTGGTATCCAAGCAGGCCTTCATTGCTCGCCAGGAAATTATAGGTATGTATATTTGCTTTTTCGGCTGCCATAATAATATCCCGTCCAAGGGCCAGTTGTGCCGTCAGATTGGATGAGAGAACACAACCACTACCGTGCTTTTCTCCCGTAGCCAGCCGTTCATTGGAGTGCGGATACACTTGTTTTTTGGTAAACAATTGGTCGGTTGCAATGCTCTTAACGCCGTGTCCGCCTTTCAGGTAAATATTCACTTTGTCGCTTAGTTCTATCAATTTATCATGCAGGTTTTCTTCGCCAAACAGTTGTGTGGCCTCTGGTAGGTTTGGGGTTACACAGTATATATTATCAATAAGGTCAAAAAACTGTCGCTGCATATCATTATGAAAAACAAAGCCAGCGCTTGCCTTTAATATCGGATCGAATACAATCACAGGATGCTCTATTTTCATTTGCAGGTAGCAGACCAACTGTTGCAAAACATCCAGGTTCTCTATCAGCCCTATCTTGATATGCCTTACATTGAACCGGTTGAGTAGCATCTCTACCTGGCTGATGATCTTGTCTATCTCAATCCACTCCACTTTTTCAAACGTTACGTCTGTTTGCCAGGTCAGCGCAGATACAACCCCCAAGCCATATACACTGTTGCTTTCAAATGTCTTTATATCCGACACCACGCCCGCCCCCGCTGTTGGGTCGAAGCCGGCAATAGATAATGCATATGGGCGCGGGTGTGGCATTTTCCTGAAAGCTGTTAGTGTATTTCTGTTTCGTTGTTATTGAGCAGTGTCTTCATTTGGCTGATCGCAATTTCATTAAGCTTCAATAGTTCTTCACTCGCTAGTGCTGAACTTTTAGTTTCTATAGATTTCTTTAATACTGCGAGGGGTAGCTGATCGGCGTAGTCATCATCACTAATGGAGCGTTTAGTTTTATTCATAGTTACTGTTTTTGTCACAAACTTTCCAGCGGAAGAAATTTCGGCTAAAGCCTCCCTGCTTCTTTTATACCCCGGTCTAAAGACCGGGGCTACTGGTGAAATCTGTCCCATAATTCTGTTTGATTTTTAATTCCCTCGAATTCGAGGGAATTAAAACCTGTTCTCTTTTAAAGGTATCGAATTCGATACCTTTAAAACTTAAACCTGTCGAATTCGATAGGTTTAAAATTAGCCCCTGTTTTTAATTATGGCGAATTCGCCACAATTAAAGAGCCCTCACCATTCTCATTTGTACCCAAAACGTTATGCGGTCTGACCGCTGAGGAAGCGGTACTGACCGCATAACTACTATTTCTCGGTCAAGTTAATGATATTGTAGCCTTAACTATATATCTCCGCTCCCGCTTCCACAAATTCCTTCGACTTCTCTTCCATGCTCCTCTGTAATTCTTCCTCCTGTTTTGAGTATTCCCGTATATCCTGCGTTATCTTCATGGAGCAGAAATGGGGGCCGCACATGGAGCAGAAGTGAGCAATTTTTGCGCCTTCGGCAGGAAGCGTTTCATCATGGTAAGACCGGGCGGTTTCAGGGTCGAGGGAAAGATTGAACTGGTCTTCCCAGCGGAACTAAAACCTGGCCTTGCTCAGTGCGTTATCCCTGTATTGCGCGCCGGGATGTCCCTTGGCAAGGTCGGCGGCATGGGCAGCTATTTTGTAAGCTATCACACCGTCTTTTACGTCCTTCTTATCAGGTAGGCCCAGGTGTTCTTTAGGGGTCACGTAGCATAGCATGGCCGTGCCATACCAGCCTATCATGGCCGCGCCTATAGCCGATGTGATGTGGTCGTAACCGGGCGCAATATCGGTGGTAAGCGGGCCGAGGGTATAGAATGGAGCCTCGTCGCAAACAGCAAGCTGCTTCTCCATGTTCTCCTTTATCATGTGCATTGGCACATGTCCAGGGCCCTCTATCATTACCTGCACATCGTGCTTCCAGGCTATTTTAGTGAGCTCGCCAAGTGTATCTAATTCAGCGAATTGCGCGGCGTCATTTGCATCCGCAATTGAACCGGGCCGTAAGCCGTCTCCGAGGGAAAAGCTAACGTCGTAAGCCTTCATTATTTCGCATATCTCTTCGAAATGGGTGTAAAGGAAATTCTCTTTATGATGCGAAAGGCACCACTTAGCCATGATGCTGCCACCGCGAGATACGATACCGGTAACACGTTTTGCGGTCAGTGGGATGTAGCGCAGCAACACGCCTGCATGGATGGTAAAATAATCAACACCCTGCTCTGCCTGCTCTATGAGGGTATCGCGGAATATTTCCCAGGTCAGGTTTTCGGCTTTGCCGTTTACTTTTTCCAGGGCCTGGTATATGGGCACAGTGCCCACAGGTACCGGGCAGTTGCGTATGATCCACTCCCTTGTTTCGTGAATGTTATTGCCAGTGGAAAGATCCATCAGCGTATCACCACCCCAGCGGCAACTCCACACCGCCTTTTCCACTTCTTCTTCTATACTCGATGTTACTGCCGAATTGCCAATATTGGTATTGATCTTTACTAAGAAATTGCGACCAATGATCATTGGCTCACTCTCGGGGTGATTGATATTCGACGGTATTATAGCGCGCCCCCTTGCAATTTCGTCCCTTACAAATTCTGGGGTTATTTTTTTCAGGGCTATGTTTGCCCCAAAGCTATGTCCCTGGTGCTGGTTCCATAGTTCGCTGTTGTTCATCAACTCATCAATGCGCTGGTTTTCGCGGATGGCTATGTACTCCATTTCTGCTGTTATGATGCCTTTACGGGCATAGTGCAGTTGGGTTACATTGCAGCCTTCCTTAGCCCGGTAGGGCATAGCTATATGCTCAAAGCGTAGCGCATCCAGCTCTTTTTGCTCCAGCCGTTCGTTGCTATAACCTGCTGTGAAGCTATCAAGCTGGCTTACATCGCTACGGCTCTTTATCCATTCTTCTCGGATACGGGGCAGGCCCTTCGTAATGTCTATGGTTGCATTGGGATCGGTATATGGGCCGCTGGTATCGTACATGGTTACCACCGGGTTGGGTGTTAACTCTTCTATACCGAAGGAGTGGGTAATGGTGGGGCTAACAGCAACTTCCCGCATGGCCACTTTAATATCGTGCAAAGTGCCCTGCACAAATACTTTTTTAGAGCCGGGGTAGGTGCCGGAAGTTATTTTATTCTCTTTTGGAGCGGTATCTTTTTTCATGTAGATTATTTTTAAGCGCCTTGTGAATATTATTTACAAATTGAGTTTGAGTTGTTAGCCGCCCTGTGTAGCCCGTATCAGTGTCACATTATCTTCCGCTTTTAGTTCATAAGTATCCCAGTCCTGTCTTGGTACAACCGTATTATTGATAGCGATAGCTATGCCTTTTTGGGAAGTGATATTGAGCGAATGAAGCACATCGGTAATAACAGACGGGGCCTGCACTTCCTGCGGTTTATTGTTTAAGTATATGTTCATACGAGTACCGGTTAACGAACAATAAACTTTGAGGGAGGAGAAGATATAAACTATATCATTCAGCTTTTTCCATCCGCAGGCATTATCCTGATCAGGTACAAAGGGTATGATCTCAGCCTATATAGTCGGCACCCCTAAAGTCTTAACCAAAGGTAGGGGATAATATGTATCCGAAACCACGTATGTGGAATATTTATTTTTGGTGGTCGCGAGGTTTATTCATGTTCTATCAGTTTATACCCATAGCCTCGGATATTAACAATAGAAAGCCGGGAGTCATGTACCAGGTATTTGCGTAGCCGGGCAATGTAAACGTCCATATTCCGGGCATTGAAGAAGCTATCATCGCCCCAAAGCAGCAGCAGTACCTGGCTGCGCTCCATAAGGCTGTTTTTGCGTAGCGCCAGTTGTCGTAGCAGCTCCGCTTCCTTGCCAGAGAGATTGTACGTTGCTTCGGGGCAGCGTAGTAGCTGGGTGTCGGGGGAAAACCAGTATTTGCCAAGCGTGTAACCATCGCTGCTTTTTTCGCTGGTCCGCTTACCGCGCCGCAGCAATTCTACTATTCTTACCTCCAGTTCCTCCAGGCTAAAGGGCTTGCGCAGATAGTCGTTTCCGCCTACAGCATAGCCTTTTACCACATCGGCAGTCTCAGCGCGGGCGGTCAAAAAAAGTATAGGTATATCGGCATGTTTCTGCCGCAACTGTTTGGCAAGGGTAAAGCCGTCCATGCCGGGCATCATCACATCAAGTATGCAAATGTCTGGCAAACTATCGTTGAAATACTGCAACGCATCATTACCGTTCTTTGCCCAGTGCACGGTGTAGCCTTGCGTTTTTTCCAATGCTTCTTTCACTAATTTTCCCAGCACAGGTTCATCTTCGGCAAACAGGATATTACATGGCATGTGGAGTTAATTAAAAGGTATAAACAATGTAAAAACAGATCCTTCTTTCTCCTTACTGCTCACTGCTATGGTGCCGCCATGAAGTGTTATGATGGCCTTTACATAGCTGAGCCCCAGCCCATAGCCCTTGATATCATGTATATCGCCCGAAGGTACCCGGAAAAATTTATCAAATACCCTGGCTATGTATGCCTGTGGGATGCCCTTGCCATTGTCGGCTACGGAAATGGTGATACCGTTTACATCCCCGGAAATATTGAAACTGATAAGGGGTTTGGGTTTGTCATTATACTTTATCGCATTTTCCAGCAGGTTTTGCATGGCATGTACCAGGTGCATTTTGTCGGCATATACTACCAGCGTTTTTGAGACGGCGTTTATTGTAATCTCCGCTCCTGCATTATCTGTGAGTGTATGCAGGTTTTTTACGGCTTCGCAAACAAGGTCATACACAGGTTGCGGGCTTTTGCTAATGGGTATTTCATTTTGGTCGAAGGCGGCCATTTTCAGTACCTGGTCTAAAAGCGTTGCCAGGCGCAGCATTTCGCTTTTTGCCACGCCTATATACTCCAGCCTTGTGGCTTCGTCTGGCAGGTGTTTCTTTCCTTCCGCAAGCTCCATAGCCACTAATGCCCCGCTGATAGGCGTTTTTAGCTCGTGGGTCATATTGTTCATGAAGTCGTTTCTTATATCCGCCATCTTTTTCTGCCTGAAAAAATGAATAAGCATGTAGCTGAACGACCATGCCCCGATAATGATAAGCAGGCTGGTAACGGAGAGTATCATGGCCATTCGCCGAAGCAGGTACAGGTTGGCATCAGGGAATGCCGTTTGCAGCATTAGTTGCGCCTTTGCTCCATCTGTGACCAATGGTCTTGGGGCTGGTTTCAGCGGTATCTTATGAAAACGGTTAGTGTCGCAGGTGGCCTTTACAATTGCACCTTTGTCATTAATGATCGCCATTTCAAAAGGAACATGGATCTCGCGCTTCTGCAGTTCCTCTGTCATTTTTACCCTCGATGAATCCATAAGGCTGTCTATGAGTCCCTGGGTGACCGACACCGTTCCTTTTGCGCCTTTCGCCACAAATACACCAGGGCTTGCTTTGCTTTCACTTTGGTCATCATCTGACACAGTAATTGAGTATGGTTTTTTTGCCGGTTTTGCCCCCTTGGTATTGGTGAAATTGATTACAAATGATGAAACCACGCCATTGCCACCCGCTCCCGTTTTCATTACATTGTCCATTGACTCGTACATGGAAACATCGGCAAGCGTGCTGGTTATGTCGGCTTTAAATCGTTTGCGTTGCTGTGTATAGGAGGTGTACAGCCAATAGACCTGTAGCGCAATAATGCCTGCCAGCGTGGCTGCGGTAATTACTGCCAGGCGCCTGAGCCTTTGTTGTGTGCCTGCTTTCCGTTTCATGTCATCAAAGATATTTTCATTTCGCACACATCGTTGCCACCATTCGCACTAATTAACACTCTTTCGTTTTCATTAACCCATATATGAAAATTATTGAAACACTTTTGTGATGAAATTAATTCACTCACAATAAAAACTCAAAAAGATGAAATCAGTTATGAATTTTCTCGCTGCATGTTGCCTTGTGCTTACACATGCTTATGCCGGTGGTATCGTAAAACTCCACGGCAAGATCACTAACCCCATTTCCGACAGTATCTCGGTCGTGTACCAGGATTCCTGGGTAGGATACGAACCCCGGACCGTAAGCGCAAGGCTTGGAAGTGACGGCTCGTTTTCCCTTTCGTTTCCACAAAAACACGACTACAGCGTGGTGAGCATACGGCATGGGGCACAAGGTACTGAGATAGCGCCTTTGCCAGGAGACGACCTGTTGTTGACGCTGAATGCAGCCAATTTCGATAGCACCCTGCATTATGAAGGCAAGGGCGCTGAAATAGCAAATTTTATGGCGGCCCATATGCTGGCGCGCAGCTTTGCCAATTTTTTTGGCTCGCGCACCCAGGGAGCCAGTGGCCTTGCGCCCGACTCGTTTATTGTACGGATAAACACCAGCCTGCAAAAGGAAACTGACTTTGTTAATAATAATGGCGCTGCATTGCCTGAGTCGTTTAAAAAATTATGGCTGGCCAACTTCCAGTACGGGGTGTATGATGCTATGCTCAATTATCCTGTCTTTCATGAGGTGCAAAAACAGCATAGCTATTCTATATCACAGTTTGATGTGACCGATTTCCCGGTTGTGCAGACGGTGCCCGGTGTTTTTGACGACAACTTGCTTGACCTGCCCTACTATCGCCAGTATGTAACCAAGTATTACAATGAGCAGTTAGGCGCCAGCGAGCGGTTGAAGGGACTGAAGCCTGGAAATAACGATAGCGCCGCGCTGAGGCTTACTATTGCGAACATGCCGCCGCGTTCAGCAGAGTTATATGAGGCTTCTTTGATCTACCGGCATGTAAACACCGGGACTTATTCCGACCTTATTTCCCTGCTGTCCACTTTCCGAGACCGTTGTCCCAATAGCGAATACCTGGCACTGCTTGGCAATAAAATAGAAGCCAAGAAAAAGACATCAGCAGGCAGTCCTGAAATGGATTTTGCGATCAATACCATTGATGGAAAAACAATGAGGCTTTCTGACCTGAAGGGGAAGGTGGTGTTCATTGATTTTTGGGCAAGCTGGTGTGGTCCCTGCAAAGGCGAGATGCCCTACGCTAAGAAGATAGAAGAACAGTTTAAAGGGAAGGACGTGGTGTTTCTGTATGTATCGCTTGATGCCGACCCAGAGGCCTGGAAGAAAATGCTGGACGAAATGCAGGTGGACGGCATACATATGCGCGATGGCAGCGGTGGCTGGACTGGCCCGGTGGCTACAGAATATGGAATACAGAGTGTGCCTTCTTTCTTCCTGATTGACAAGCAAGGTGTGTATGCAATGGACGCCACGCCACGTCCCAGCCAGACCAATGAACTTGTTGCTGCTATTGATAAGCTATTGAAGTGAGCGAAGTAACAATTGATTACGGTTGATGTAGATAAATAGCACATTCCTGAGCCCTATCATTTTGAATATCAAATGCCATAAGACTATCTGAAATCTGCTCAAAATGAGCGGCCAGATTCTGGACCGCACTAAAATCGCCGGAAAACTTGTAAACAAATGTTCGGTTGAAAGTATAGGCGGACGCAGAATAAACGCTATCATAATAGTAGTAGGAGTAAGCGAAGTCCTTATCTGGGATCAGTGGCACCGGCTGTGCGCCATATGAAAGCAGTGAATCGATAAAATCGGATATCAATGCACTCTTGCTAGATGAATCTGTACCCAAATAGCCCCAGATAACATTTTTGGGTACCCGCCAGACTAAAGTATCAAGTGTATTTGGCAGGCCAGTTAGTGAGAATTTTTGGCTATCTACCCGTAGCGTACAGGGGTAAAGAATGTCGCCATTTGTAATGTTTACCGAATAAATACCTGCATCAAAATAGCCAAGATCAATTACTGTCCCGGCAATTCCCTGCGAGGTTGAGTTCCCGTTTGCATCAAAACAGAAACCCGGTTCAAAAACAGAGAGAAACTTAATGTTTACGATATTGTTTGCTTTTGAACAAGTATAAACGAGTGAGTCATTTCCGCAATCGTAGCTTTTATCAGTAAGACAAAAGAACTGTAGATGCCTGTCCGTATATGTGGCAGAAAGTAGTTCCTGCACTTTTATACCCACTCCACCGTCAATCGGAACAATCCTATCAGGCGAAGCACTCTGTGTTTTTCGGCAAGAGAAAAAGGAGGTGATCAGTAACAAAAAGAGTAGTGTAGTTCGTTTCATTTGTTAATCATCATGTTTACATTCCTAACAATCTCAATTTTTATGCCAAACAAAAGGCCCCGAGGTGGGGCCTTTTGTTATGAGATATATGATAAACTATGCAGGTACCGCAGTTTTCTCCTTCAACGTAGCCATTACCTTTTCCATGTCCACACCAAGCCCTTGCGCCACAGCCATGCCGAGGTTGTGGTCGGCACGGAAGAAATGACATAGCTGGCGGTTAATGATGAGGTCTTTTTTCTCGCCGCTAATGCCGCTCATGGCGCCAACTATATTTGATACCGTATTATGACGGTCATAGTCGTTCATGGCCTTGGTGAATAGTAAGCCGGGTTGAGAATAATGGTCATTTTCGCCAGGCGCATTACGGTCATACCAATCGGCGGTAATGCTGTCCAATTGCAAAGCAGGTTCTTTATAAGCACCATCAGCATATATATCGTCAAAGCTGTTTGGGGAATAATTTGGAGCGTCTTCGCCATTGCCGTTAACTGCCATATGGCCATCGCGCTCATAATTGTTTACAGCATAAGGGCATTTGTTTACCGGTATCTGTTCGTAATTTACGCCCAGGCGGTAACGATGGGCATCGGGGTAGGAGAGCAGGCGGCCCTGTAGCATTTTGTCGGGTGAATAGCCGATGCCGTCAACCACATGGGCAGGGGCAAAAGCTGATTGTTCTACTTGGGCAAAGTAATTTTTTGGCACTTCATTCAGCTCCATCTCACCTACATCTATCAACGGAAAATCGGCATGAGGCCATACTTTCGTCAGGTCGAACGGATTGAAAGGCGTTTCCTTGGCTTGCTCCTGAGTCATCACCTGTATCTTCAAAGCCCACTTCGGGAAGTCTTTTTTATCTATCGCGTCCACAAGATCGCGCTGTGCAAAATCGGGGTCCACACCCTTCATATGCCCGGCTTCGTCATTGGTAAAGTTCTTGATGCCTTGCAGGGTCTTGAAATGGAATTTCACCCAAACAAGTTCATTCTTATCGTTAATGAGCGAAAAAGTGTGGCTTCCAAAACCATCCATATGGCGGTAGCCATATGGCGTACCCCTGTCGCTCATCAGTATCATTACCTGGTGCAGGCTTTCCGGGTTCAGGCTCCAGAAATCCCACATCATGGTAGGGCTTTTGCAGTTGGTGCGTGGCTCCCTTTTTTGTGTATGGATAAAGTCGCTGAATTTCTTTGCGTCTTTAGTATAGAATTTTATTGCAAATCCACGTGGGTCGCGTTCTGTATCCGCGCTGCCTTTTTCGCCACCCACCGTGCTGAACCGGATAAGCAGCTTGGTTTGCTTACCTATTTTGCTGAATATCTTTGCTTTTGTGTATTGCGAGATGTCGTGCGTTACAGTAAATGTTCCGAACGCACCGCTGCCCTTTGCATGAACCACCCGCTCAGGGATACGCTCCCGGTTGAAATGGGCCATTTTCTCGTGCAGTATAAAATCCTGCAACAATAGCGGTCCGCGCGGTCCTGCGCTCATAGAGTTCTCATCTTCCACATAAGGCCTGCCTGAGGCCGAAGTAAGCTTCTTGTTTTGTTCTTTTTCGTTGTGCATAAAATACTTTTTAAAGGTACAAGGTACAAATTTGGCCATTACGCTGCATAAACGCAACGGCATGTTTGAATTGACCTATAGAATCAATCTATAGGGGGGCGTTTTAAGCTGACGTAATAAATAAAGGTTAATAAAAATTTATCTTTTGATGGATAGATATTATTTTTGTTTTTTTGCAGACGCGAAGGATTTTTTTCTTTGTTTCGTCTAATCTTTTAATAATCATAGTAGTCTAAGGAGTACAATCAACTAAAAACACATAGGGATGAGAAAATCACTTTTACTTATTGCTCTTGCTGCTTTATCTACATTTTCCGGGCAAAGAGCCTCGGCGCAAAACATTTATACGTTT